>MDSZ01125715.1_pt1 | contig 30977 bp, 21 predicted proteins | sample 811201 | NCBI WGS metagenome assembly MDSZ01 (sample SAMN05326647, study PRJNA326480) | marine metagenome | isolation source: seawater | place: Indian Ocean: North | collected 2010 | reverse complement strand
GATTGCCGATAATTTAAAAGATGCATTTAATCAAATCTGTTAGAAGTTAATCTACATTAATCCCTTAAAATGACAATTAAAGATAGAGTCTTTTCTGTTTTGCAGCAATATACTGCTCTTATCAAATTTCGACTATCTTCTTTTATTGTTTTTTCTGCTCTTGCAGGTTATTTTATGGCAATTGAAGAAATAGATTTAAATCAAATTTCTTGTTTAATCTTAGGAGGCTTTTTTATTACTGGATCGGCTAATACATTAAACCAATATATAGAAAGAAAACATGATAGATTTATGAAAAGAACCGAAAACAGGCCACTTGCTTCAAAAAGCATGAGTCTTTTCCACGCCGTAACTTTTGCTATATTAATTGGGGCTATTGGAGTATATTTTTTAAATCAGATTAGTGAAAAAACAACTTGCTTTAATTTATTAACTAAATCTAGTCTTTTCGGAATCATATCATTAATAATTTATGTATTTGTGTATACTCCATTGAAGAGAGTTTCCCCAATTGCTATATTAATAGGGGCAATTCCAGGAGCAATCCCATTTTTACTTGGTTGGGTTGCTGCTACTGATGATTTTGGATTTTCAGCAGGAGTATTGTTTGCTATTCAGTTTTTTTGGCAATTCCCTCACTTCATTGCTATATCCTGGATATTAGATGATCAGTATAAAAATGCAGGATTTAAAATGATGATTGGTTCTAAAAAAGGACATCTTGCCGCACTTACCTCGTTCATAGCAGCATGTTTTCTTACTGGGGTATCTATAATTTCTTGGGATGTTTTTAATTTAAATTTGGATTTTCATCTCTCTCTTTTTTCTGGCTTAATCGTATTTTTATTAGGAATATCTTTTTGTTATAGAAATTGGCAGTTTTTACAAAAACAGGATGACAGTTCTGCAAAAAAAACACTTTTATCATCCTACATATACCTTTCCCTTATTCAAATAATCTATGTTATAGATAATTATTGGGAACTGTCTTCTAAATATACACTTTAATGATATTTAAAAAAAACTTATGAAAAAACAAGACAATATATTTATTCCTATTATAATTACACTTTCTATTGTTGTTCCAGTGGCAGTTGCTTTATTAATGATATTTCCAAATTTTTTTCATATAGAATCAAATCGTTACAATTTTAGTTCGCTGCCTTTTTTTCATGCTGTCCTTAATGGCTCCACTGCTATATTACTTTTTGTTGGATATGTTTTAATAAAGAATAAAAGAACAAATTCACATAAGATAAGTATGGTTGCGGCTTTTATTTTATCTGCTATATTCTTAGTCTCTTATGTAGTTTCAAAATTAGTTCTAAATCATCAAAATTCTATATATGAAGGTGAGTGGAGGGGCTTGTATCTATTCATTTTAATTTCTCATATTATTTTATCAATTCCAGTTCTCCCTCTAGCAATGTTGTCAATATATAGAGGAATGACGGGAGAGTTTAATCGACATAAAAAGATTGTTAAATGGACTTTTCCTATTTGGATGTATGTTGCTATAACAGGTGTTTTGGTTTATATATTTATGGTTGATTACTACAATTAATCCCTCTATAATTACAATTTTATCCTGTTTATTTAGCAGAATTATTTGTATCTTGCAAGACTTTTAATATGACGATATATAATAATTAGATTTATGAATAGATTATTACTTTTAATATGTGCAATTCTTACCATCTTTTTTTCTTTTGATTCGAAAGCACAAAATATTGATTCTATATCAATAACCACGCCAATCGTGTGTAATGGTGATTTAGCAACAGCAACTGCTTATATTACACAAACCACACCTCCAACAACACTCTCTTATATATTACAGTTTCAGAATCAATTTGGATTTTGGGTTCAGCTTGGTTTTTCTGCTCAAGGAACTGGTACAACAAGTCCATTTCCAGGCTTAACCCCAGGAACATATAAGATTCTAATTGTAGATTCAGCTGGTTATGCTTCACCAGGAGGTCAGTTTCCTTCTGCCGGAAATATTTATGATTCTCAACAGTTTAATGTTATTGGAGTTCCTCAATTAGCTGCCTCCACACAAGTTGTCAGTTCTAATTTATGCTTTGGAGATTGCACGGCTGAGGAAAGAATTGTTATCACTGGAGGCACACCCCCATACTCCGTAACAATGAATGGGCAAACAGGGGTATTAGCAATGTTTGATAACGATACTGTTTTGTCAAATCTTTGCGCCAATACTTATAGCGCTGTAATTAGTGATGTAAACGGATGTTCAACCACACCAATTACAACTACTTTTACAATATCTCCAATATCTTTATTACAACCTTCTGGTTTAATTAGCTCTGATTATAACGGACAAAATATTAGTTGTTATGGAGCTAGTGATGGAGAAATTACTGCTACTGTGACTGGAGGAACCCCTCCTTATTCTTATTCGATTGATGGCGTTACTTTTACTTCAAATAATGTATTTTCTGGACTTACTGCAGGAACTTATACGATTACGTATCAAGATGCCAATGGATGTGATACTACTGAAACCTTTACACTACAAGACCCACCAGATCTATCTGGATCCATTACTGTTAATCAGCAGGTTTCTTGTAATTCTTCTTGTGATGGTCAAATCCAGTTTGTTGTTGATAATATTTTAACAGGAACACCTCCATACTCTTATTCTATAGATGGAGGAAATACATTTCAAAATACACCTGTTTTTAGCAACCTTTGTGGAGGAACATCTCATACAATTTTAGCACAAGATGCAAACGGATGTCAATATTCATCCTCTGTTTTCCTTTCAGAACCCCCTGCAATTACATTTAATTTAAGTACATCTGATTATAATGGTTTTGGAACAAGTTGTAATGGAACAAGCGATGGTCAAATTATAATTTTTTCCCCAAGTGGAGGTACTCCTAATTACGACTATTCTATCGATGGCGGAAATACATTTGGCAATACTATGATTCATAGTAATCTAGCCGCCGGAACTTATGTTGTTATAGTAAGAGATGCAAATGGATGCACAAGCGATACAACCGTTGTTATTACAGAACCTTTACCTTTTACTATCTCAGCCACCACAACATCTGATTATAATGGGATAAATGTCTCTTGTCACGGAACTTGCGATGGAAGCATTCTTGTTATTCCACAAAATGGCGTTGGAACCATTTCATATACCTTAACCAATTCTCTGCCACAAACATCAAATACATGGTCAGGATTATGTGGCGATATAACTTTTGGATCGTATAATATTGATGCTGTAGATGCAAATGGTTGTACCGCTAACACTACAATTTCATTATCTGAACCTCAACCATGGAGTTATACTGTTGATTCAACGCTTGAGACATGTAATTTATCAAACGGTCAAGCGTCGATAAACGTTACACAGGGAGGAACTGCTCCTTATGCTTATCTATGGGATGACCCGTCAGCTCAAATCACATCAACGGCTACAGGATTAGTCACTGGAATGTATGAAGTTAGAGTAACAGATGTGAATGGTTGTACTTTTTTAGAGGATATATTTGTTGATGAGGCGGATATTACTTTAGGCTTTGATAGCATACCTCCTTGCAATAACGGAGCTGACGGATCTGCGACCGTAATACCTAACGGAACCCCTCCTTATAATATTTTATGGGAGACAGGGGAGACAACTAATACAATTAATGGCTTGTCACCTGGATTTTACTCTGTAACTGTTGTAGATGGGACAGGTTGTATTGTTACAGATTCAGTAGAAGTTCCTGCAAGTGCTATTGTAGATGTTGTTTTAGATGCAAATAACTCTATGCTTAACGTTGCATGTTTTGGATATCCTTCAAATGCAGTTTCTGTGATAGCAACTGGAGGAACAGGAGCGAATACTTATTTATATTACATACCTAATGTTTTTCCAGTTGCGCAGGCTTCTAATATTTTTAGTGGGCTATATGCTGGAACCTATCCTATATATGCAGTTGATGCAAATGGTTGCTTCGACAGTGTTGTGGTTACGATTAATCAACCAGATGAACTTATGTTTTTAACTTCATCATCTTCTGTAGATTGTTATGGAGGAAATAATGGTATCGCATCTGTAGATACGGTTTATGGAGGAACCTCTCCTTATTTTTATACATGGAGTAATGGTGCAACAACTGCAATTAATAACAATCTATCTGCAGGTACTTATATTGTTTCTGTAACTGATGCTAATTCTTGTAATTCAAACCCATTATCAGACACCATTATAGTTAATGAACCTTCGCAGTTACAAACCAATACAAGCGTTATATCTAACTCAAATTGCGCAGGCTCACAAGCTTTAGCTACAGGAGAAGTTACTGTCAGTGTTTCAGGAGGAACTCCTGGATATAGTTATTTATGGAATAATGGAGGCGTAGCTTCTTCTATCAATCTATTATTACCTGGAATCTATACTGTCCAAGTAACAGATGATAATGGATGTATAGCGAATGATACCACAGAGGTTTTAGCGGGAGAAAATCCAGATCTTGATGTAGTTATACAAAATGTTAGCTGTTTTGGAGCAAATGATGGTCTAATGTTTACCTCTGCAATAGGAGGTTTACCCCCATACCAGTTTAGTTCTGATGGAGGAAATACTTTTGTTCCTTCAGGAACACCTTTTGGTCCTTCCGGACAAGCTGGATATTTTATAACCGTTGTAGACGCGCTTGGATGTACTGATAGTGATTCAGTTTTTGTTTCTGAGCCAGAATTATTACAAATATCCAATGTGTTAATTCAAAACGTAAATTGTTATGATAGTGCAGATGGAGAATTAACCGTACAGCATGTTGGAGGAACCTCACCATTTACATATTTATGGAATGATCCTTTAACTCAAACTACTGTAACGGCTATCGGAATTGAGCCAGGAAGTTATAATGTTATTGTTACCGATACAATGGGATGTTCAGATACATCTATAACTGTCACTGTAACGCAACCAGATAGCCTCTATATTTCTTCAATTACATCTACTAGCGTTCTTTGTAACGGAGGATCTAATGGAACCGCTACTGTTATTGTAGCTGGAGGAACATCAGGTTATAATTATAACTGGAACACAGGTGGAACAAATTTTATTGATTCTAATTTAACTGCTGGAAATTATACAGTTAATGTAACAGATGCAAATGGATGTTTCAAATCAGCTAGCATTACAGTTTTAGAACCATCACCAATCACTGCAACTTTTATCAAAGATTCAGTTACTTGTGTTGGAGGTAATGATGGATGGGCAACTGTATTGGCTAGTGGAGGGGTAGGTTCGTATAGTTATTTATGGCAAAATGGAAGTACTACAAATACTGCTAACAACTTAAATGCTGGATATCATAAAGTTATAATCAAGGATTCTAATAATTGCTCATACTTAGATTCAGTACAAATATTAGAGCCAACCTTTTCAATTACAATTGACTCTTTAATTATTAGTGAAATTACATGTCATGATGCTAATAACGCTTCTATTACTGTATTAGCTACTGGAGGACAACAGCCTTATCTTTATTCTAATACAAATGGATTTAATTCACAATCTACTATCGGATTTGTAAATTTATCTCCGAACACTTACATTATGCATGTAGAAGATTCGAGAGGCTGTGTTGATCGAGATACAGTAGATATTATAAATCCTGATTCACTTTATATCGATAGCACCATTTATACTAACATTCAATGTAATGGATTCAATAACGGTTCGATTCAGGCTATAAATGCTTATGGAGGAACTCCACCATATATGTATGCAGTCAATGGAGGTTTACAGCATTCAAATATGGCTTATTTTAACGGCTATGGCCCAGGAACATATACTGTAGAAGTTTTCGACTTAAATAATTGTGCAGCTCAAGATATTATTATTATAGAAGAACCAGCAGCTTTAGATGTAGATATTACTACTTCAATTTGGAATAATTATCAAATTAGATGTCATGGAGACACTTCAGGATTTGCAAATATTGCAGTTTCTGGAGGAGTAGGACCATATCTTAGACTTTGTTACGATGTTTTAGGAAATCTTATTGATTCAACATACAATCCATTAATCAGTGGTTTAGGAGCCGGAGTATATAACTTTATTGCTGTAGATGCAAATAGCTGTACAGATACTAATGTTATTACGTATTTTGAACCAAGCCCAATTACGCATAATTTTATACCTACTCATGTTAGTTGTAATGGCTGGAGTAATGGATCATTAATTGATTCTGTTTATGGAGGTGTTGGAACTGCAACTACTTATATTTATTCTTGGAATACAGGAGATAGTACATATTCGTTAACCGGCATCCCAGTTGGAACATATACTATGACTGTTGTTGACGAGAACGGTTGCATTTCATCGGATTCCTACACCCTTAATAATAGCGCTGCACTTTCGTTATCAATTAATAATTCTATTACGGAAATGGTTAGTTGTTTTGATTATTGTGACGGAATAATTGGTCTAAATGTTGTAGGAGGATTACCAAATATAAATGCAAGCGGTAATCCTGTTTATAATTATCAGTGGGATGATATATTGTCTCAAAACACTAAAAATGCAATCGGACTTTGTGTTGACAATACTAGTTTAACTACTACTTATTCTTGCATCGTGACCGACGCACAAGGTTGTAGCGACACAATTAGCTATACTTTAAGTCAACCAGCAGACTTAATTGTTGACGCAAATATAGTTGAAGATATAGATTGTTTTGGAGACAACAATGGAAGGATTACAGCTACTGCTACAGGAGGAAATGGATCAAATACATATATTTGGAATAATTGGACAAATTGGAATAATAATCCGATGAACAATAACCTTATAAGTGCAAGTTATGTAGTAGTTGTTAAGGATGTAAATGGATGTATGGATACTACTGAGATTTATTTATCTGAACCTGAATTGTTAGAAGTTGATGTAACAAAAACAGACGTTAGTTGTTTTGCGGCTTCCGATGGTCAAATAATAGCCAACCCTTTAGGAGGAACACCGTTTCCTGGAATACCGCCAACATATGATTACACTTGGAGTCCAGGTGGGCAAACAGGAAAAATAGCAACTAATTTAGATCCGGACGTTTATACGGTAACGGTTACAGATCAAAATGGATGCTCTGTTACTAGCGCTTCAATATATATAACCCAACCATCTAATCCGTTAACTGTTATTGTAGATTCAACCGATGAAACCTGTCTATTAGAAGATGGAACCGCTACAGCTTTTGTTTCAGGTGGAACACAACCATATGAATATAGTTGGACAGGTTCAGAGAGCGGTAATTGGACATCAAATCCTATTATTAATCTTTCCTCACAAACATATACTTGTGTTATTACAGATGCAAATGGATGTACTACATCATCATTTACTTTTGTTAATGGTGTTAGGAATATCTTTTTACCAAACAACTTAGATAGGATTGATACAATGACGTGTTTAGGATCAAGTATAGTGATTGATGTTGAAGAAAAGCCAGGATTGAGTTATAGTTGGAGCAATGGAGAGAATTCAGCAGATATTGATATTTTACCAACTAGTATTGGTCCAAATCAATATATATTAGAAATTACTGATCCTAATTGCATAGAACCGTATTACGATACTGTAAATGTTTTTGTGTGGCAGATTAAATCTTTATTAGAAACATCACCAGAAGAGGTAAGTTTTTCTTCTTACCCAATCATTTCTCCAGATAAAGCAATCCATCACGTTGCTTTAATTGCCGGAAGCAATCTCAGTGTTTATTCTAACTCAAATAGCAACATATCTCATTCATGGGAATGGGATGGAGGTTCCTCTACAAATTCATCAATAATAATAGAAGAAGCTCAGAACACCAATTGGTACCATCTTACGTTAGACTCTGCAGGTTGTATGGGATATGATTCTCTTTATGTAGTTGTCGGAGTTTCTGCATACGATGCCATTACCCCTAACGGAGATAATTCAAATGATGTTTGGAATATACTTGGAATCACTTCTTACAGCCAAGCAACTGTAAAAGTATTTAATAGATGGGGCTCTATGGTCTACGAAACTGTTGGCGGTTTAAGTTATCAACCTTGGGATGGTACAAAAGATGGAGAACCTTTACCAGTTGGGACTTATTATTACGTAATTGACCTTAACAATGGAGATGATCCTCAAACTGGACCAATCACTATTTTAAGATAATATGAAATTTATGAATATGAAACATATAAAAATTACCATTAATCAAGATATACTTTTAAGGTTATCAAAGAAAATTTTTTGTTTTTATTTCTTTTGTTGTTTTTCGAACATAACAATCGCACAACAACTTCCTCAAATGACACAGTATATGATAAATAATTATGCAGTTAATCCTGCAGTTGCGGGAATGTATGATTATTATCAAGTAAAAACAAATATTCGAAATCAATGGGTTGGAATAACAGATGCACCTATAACAACTATCCTAAGTGTTTATGGCAAAAGAAGCGAGCATGTCGGTCTAGGAGGGATGGTGTTTAATGATCAGGTGGGGCATACTAGCAGGAATGGTGCTTCGCTATCTTATGCTTACCATTTTTCATTAGCAAAGGAAGTAAAAATGTCTTTAGCACTTTCAGGTGGATTTGTGCAGTTAAAAATTGATAAATTGGGATGGAACTTGCAAAATCCAGATGATCCATTAGTACAGGGAGATATGATAGTAGATGCTGTTCCAGATGCCACTTTTGGTTTAAACGTATATGGTAAAAATTGGTATATTGGCGCTTCAGTACCACAGCTTTTAAGTACAAACCTTGACTTGTTGGATCCAGATTTTACTAGAAATTATACTGCAATCACAACGTCAGAAGGATCTCTCGAAAGACATTTATTTGTATTAGGATCATACAATCATTCTTTTAATCCATATTGGGCCGTTGAGCCAACATTCTTTTTTAAATCAGTATCAGCTGACAATCAATTTGATTTTGGCTTAAAAACCATATATAATGATAAGTTATGGTTTGGTTTGGATTATAGAAGTAATGGTGATTTAGGAGCATTACTTGGATATTCTATACAGGAGAGATTTGAAATCGGCTACTCTTATGACATTATTAGTTCTGATTTAAATGGTTACTCTCAAGGCTCACATGAATTTATGTTAGGAATAAAGTTTAAAGCTGCTGAAGAAAATGACATTTTAAGATAAAAAAAAGACTCTCAATTGAGAGTCTTTTTTTTGTTGTACTTTTATTAATTAGGAAAGAAAACTGTACAACCCAAAACAAGTATTACGACTGAGGCAAATTTATTAGTAAAACCTAAAGCATTACCGTTCCTTTAATTATTTTGTTAACACAAAATTGTTAAAATGAAAAATAATAAGATAGTTTTATATTTTTTAACTATTATTAATTAAATGAAAATTGCAATTTTAGGAACAAGAGGAATTCCAAATAACTATGGAGGCTTTGAACAATGTGCTGAATTTCTTTCTGTAGGACTTGTCAAGAAGGGACATGAAGTTCTTGTTTACAATCCTTCATTCCATACTTATAATAAGCATAATTATAAAGGAGTTAAAATTGTTAAAGTATATAGTCCACAAAATTTAGTTGGAGCTTCTGCTGCAAACTTTATATATGATTATTTATGTCTAAAAGATGCTCTAAAGAAGGATGTTGATATTATTCTCGAATTAGGATTAATTACCTCTGCTATATCAATTATTTTATTGAAAGATAAAAATGTACCGATAGTTACTAATCTTGATGGTCTAGAGTGGAAAAGAAAAAAGTGGAGCACCTCTGTACAGAAGTTAACAAAATATTTAGAAAAATACGGAGTAAAGTATTCCGATTATTTAATTTCAGACAATATTGGTATAAAAAACCATGTTCTTAATGAATATGGCAAATATTCTAGATATATACCTTATGGAGCTCAAAAAATTAAAAATTTTAATATAGATGTTTTAAATGAGTATGAGCTTCATCCTTATCAATATATCCTGTCAATCTGCAGACTTGAGCCTGAAAATAATTTAGAAATTATGATTGATGGATATATCGAAAGTAATCAAAGAATACCATACATAATTATAGGAAATCACCTTACGCCATATGCAGATTATTTAAAAGATAAATATAGAAACAAAAATATTTTTTTCCTTGGAGGTATATACAATAAAAATCATCTTGATTCTATGCGTCATTATAGTTCAATTTATCTACATGGACATTCTGTTGGAGGAACTAATCCTGCTTTATTAGAAGCTATGGCTTCTGGCGCATTTATTTTAGCACATGAAAACCAATTTAACAGATCTGTTCTTGATGATAACGCTTTGTATTTTTCAAAAAAACAAGACGTCTCCCTTTCCTTAAATAATATTGCAAAAAAAGATATTTATATTAAGAAAAATTTAGATAAAATTGAGAAAGTTTATAATTGGAGCAAAATTATTAATGATTACGAGAGATATTTTAAAGATATTCTTTCAAAGAAAGTTTAATCTAAAAATAGATCTGAACATATACCATCTGCATATAGCTTACCCTTACTTGTTAAAGAATAATTTCCATAAGCTTTTTGAATCATTCCCTGTTTTATCCAATTTTTAATTCTATTTTGAAAGTAATCGCTTATCTCTAATTCAAAATGAAATAACAGATCTTTAATGTTAATCCCAGACCCCATTCTTAAACGAGTTATTATATATTCGTTATAAATTTCTTTACTCGTTAATAATTCAGAATCAAAATAATTCTGATTTTTATTAACTAATTCTATATATTTATTGTTGTTTTTTTTATTCCAACTTCTACTTTTTCCATTAAAAGAATGGGCAGATGGGCCAATACCTAAATACCAACCCCCGTTCCAATAATTTGTATTATGAATAGATTCAAATCCTACTTTACAATAGTTTGATATTTCGTATTGATCAAATCCGTATGATTTACTGATATTCATCAACAATTCAAAGTGTTTCTTGGAATTTTCATCATCAATTTTTATTAAGCCAGTATTAACCTGCTTTGCAAGCAAGGTGTTTGGTTCTACTGTCAGACAATATGCAGATAAATGCTGAATATCTAAGGAAAAGGCTGTTTCAAGATTTTTCTTCCACAATAAAGTAGTTTGTTTTGGAAGACCAAAGATTAAATCTATCGATATATTTTTAAATCCGTGTTTTTTTGCATTTTCTATACATAATAAACTCTGTTTTGAATTATGCATTCTTCTCATAAATTTTAAATCAGAGTCTTTAAATGATTGAATTCCTATACTTAGTCTATTTACTCCACAATCTTTTATGTCTTTTATTTTAGAATTAGTTAAGTCATCCGGGTTAGCCTCAACAGTAATCTCTATATTACTAGAAAGATTAAAGTTTCTATATATGGAATTTAAAAATAAATCAATTTCATTTTTTGATAATAAAGACGGGGTTCCCCCTCCAAAATAAATTGTTTTTATCTGTTTATTTTTTAAATAAGATTTTCTTAAATTTATCTCTAACAGCATTGATTTCAGTAACTCTTGTTTGTTTTTTAGAGATGTGCTAAAATGAAAATCGCAATAAGTACATCTTTTTTTGCAAAATGGTATATGTAAATATATTGATGACATATCCTATGTTTATGAATTTAAATGTAATACATTAATATTTAATTATTTATTACAATGTCTTTATTTATATTAAATTTGATTTTAAAACTTATGAAGAAGAAGTATATATCTAGATTAACGGAAGCAGAAAAAAAAATTATTGTAGACAAGGGAACTGAACCCCCATTCAGTGGTCGGTATGATAATTTCTTTGAAAAAGGTTTTTTTGCTTGTAGAGCATGTTCATCTCTATTATATAATTCAGCAAGTAAGTTTAATTCTGGTTGCGGCTGGCCATCATTTGACGATGAAATAGCAGGAGCGATAAAAAGAATTCCTGACTATAGCTCAGGAAAATCTAGAACCGAAATACTGTGTGCAAAATGTAATGGCCATTTAGGACATGTGTTTTTAGGAGAAAATATGACGGAAAAAAATACTCGACATTGTGTAAATTCATTAAGTATTAGGTTTATTCCTATAAATAAGGAAGAAAAGTAATTTACATTCCCTTCTTTAATAAAATACAAAAAGTCGTCCCATTTTTTTTGTCAGAATTTTCAACAAAAATTTTACCGTTATGATATTCTTCAATAATTCTCTTTGAAAGTGACAATCCCAAACCCCAACCTCTTTTTTTTGAGGTTACTCCTGGCTCAAAAATACTATTTAAAATATTTTTCTTTATACCTTTTCCTGTGTCTGTTATGTAGATCCTAACCTCTGCGTTATCATAAAATACATTTATTTTTATAAGCCCAACACCTTTCATTGAATCAACAGCATTTTTACATATATTTTCAATAACCCATTCTAGCAATACTTTACTTACTGGTAAGATAAAATGCTTTTGATTCATCGGAGCATCAACTTTAAAGGTTATTTTTTGCGGTAACCGAGATTTTAGATACTCAACAGATTCATGAATAATTTCAATGATATTTTCGTTAACTAACTCTGGTTTTGATCCAATTTTTGAGAACCGATCAGTAATAGTTTCTAGACGATTTATGTCTTTTTGCATTTTTAAAACTAAATCTTGAACCCCTTCCTTTCCTTTTAACAATTCTGTCCAGGCCATTAATGATGAAAGCGGAGTTCCAATTTGATGAGCTGTTTCTTTTGCCATTCCTGCCCAGACTTGATTTTGCTCCGCTTTTTTAGACGCACTAAATGCTAAATATGCAATTAACATAAAGACGCTAATAAAAGCAAGCTGATAAAAAGGATAATACCTTAATCTATACAATAAATCAGAATCTTTATAGTAGATTCTTTGTGTATCATATATTGCTCCAAAATCATCTGTTATGTTAATTTGTATCGAATCTCCTTTATTTCGCATGATTTTCAACTCATTTTTTAAATATAACTTACACGAGTATTCTATTTTTTTGAGATTGGATTTCGTTAAAATAATAAGATTATTAATGCTATCTTTTTTATTGAATTGAGTGTCTCGAAGATTATTCTTAAATATCAATTGATTCTGTAAGTTTTCTTTTTCTTTATTTCTTTTAAGAATAATACTTTCAGTTAGATTTCTATCTTCTAGAATCGTATCACATTCTCCAGCGACTAATAAAACAGGTATTTCTTTATTGTCAGAAATAATTTTAATATCATCTTCATCCCAACCTCCCTGCGAAATTCGTTTTAACGCCTCTGCCCAAACTTCCATTTTTTTTCTTTCCTGATTCTTTACTTTCTTTACAAGCTGATTTGTGACAAACAATGAAGACGCTCCTATAGCAATAGCAAATCCTATAAGGGCAAGTTTCCATTTTTGTTTTTTTGTATAAATATTCATTATAAGTATAATTTTATAATAATTAGCTAAGGCTCATCATCCCATTCTATTGTAATATCTTTTTTATTATTTAATAAAGAGTCTTGATTACCTTTTTTTAAAAACACATCATCTTTAAATATATTTTTAATTAACTCTTTTTCTTTTTGCACCTCATTTTTTAGCTTTTCTTTTATCTTGATTTTATCGAAAGCAAACTTTGGATTATCTGTATCCCCAGTCATTTTTAAATAAATAGTGCTAAGACCGTCATCATTTTTCTCTAATATTTTTTCATTTGTTATTTCAGTATTTTTCTTTCTGAACTTATTAGAAAGCAATTCAGATAATAAAACTTTAATTTGATAATCAATTTTTTGATCAAATGTATGTGTTCCTTCAAGATATACACTGAGTGCTGATGACTTGATTTCCATCGCAGGTATAGTTATTTTTTTATCCGATATTTGAATTGTATTTTCTAACGTTGAAAATTTTACATTTCTTAGATCTTCAATATTAATGTATGTGGATAGATTTTTTAGAGGTTTAAATTTATTTAACTCCCCTTTTTTAATAATCATATCTGATTTTAAGACAAGAGCGTCTTTATCAAGTATAAATCCTGATTTCCAGCCAGAAGTAAGCTCTATATTGGCATCTGCAATTCCTTTTAAATGACGATCTTGAATAAATTCTTGCCCAAAATTATTAAATACACTAAATCCATTTCGAATGTTTATTTCTTTTAAAGATATTACTGCATCTAATTTTAAATAATTCCAGTTCTTCTCAAAAAATTTAGCATCTGATATCATTACCTCTCCATTAAGAGCATTCATTTTTGTATTTTTAATATTAAGGATTCCTGGAATGTAATCAAAACTCCCATCAAGATTATAAATTGTAAGGTTAGAAATACTCATATTTTCTATCTTAGTATTTATCTTAAAATTAATCCATTGAGGAAATGTTTGCTTAGTTAATGACTTATTGTTTGAAATATCTTTTACTGTTATTAATTCATCAAAATTCGTATAAGTAGAATTTATATTACCTGAAACCGAAAATATTTTTGTGTTATCTAGAAGATATTTGATAAAATCTTCTATAACCCCTTCAAATTCAATATCACTATCATTTATTGTTGATTCTGAAGATAAAACATTGATATTCCTATTTTTTATTAAGCAATTTGCGTCAATAATATTAAAAACTAGAGAGGAATCCTCGTATACAAAACGCATGTTTTCAATATCTATTTTTGATTTATGCGAGCTTTTTAAAAAATCGTCTTTAAATTTTTCGTTAAAAGATATATTTCCCTTGTAGCTGGTCCGAGCATGTAATTTTCCAGTTAAATTTAAAAAAGGTGATTCTTTGAAATAAGTATTAACCTCTTTAAGGTCCCAGTTCCAATCAAAATCACCTTCTAAATAGTAATCGTTTAAATTTTTTAAATTAAAAACTCCACTAATTAATCCCTTTCTCGTTTCACAGTTAAAATTTGAAAACCAAATTTCAGTATCTTTAAAATTATTATTAGCACCATTTTTTAAATAACCTTTTATAGATATGTTGTTTAATTTAAATGGGTGATTTTCTAGTGCATAACTTCCATTTTGAATCAAAAAATCCATTTCTATCGATGGATTAACTTTTTTACTAAATTGTCCATTTACCGCAGCTCTAAAATCTATCAACCCATTGATCTGAAAGCCGTCATAGATGCCTTGTAAATGTGTAGGGGGATTTTTAATGATTGAATGAATTTTTTGTCCTTTACTTTCAATAAGTAAATCAATATTTTTAACTTGAGCAATGCATCCATCTATTTTTAATGGTAGACTTTCAATGGTCAGCTCAGAATTAACAACAAAAATGGTGTCTTTACAAAAAACTAATCTAGTTTTTGAATCAAGTTCTTTTTTTGTTAAGTAATCCTTTTCTAGTATTCTTAAATAATTAGAATAAAAATCACCATCTATTTTTACAATAGTTTTTTTCTTATCAGTATTGTTAGACGCTACATTTTTTATTGATTCTGATAGGTTTATCATTATATCTTTTGAAAGAAAAGAAATATCTGTTTTCGAACCATTATGCGTATAATATACCTTAGTTTTTAAAAGTTGGATTTCTTTTAAATTTAATTTTTTAGATGAACCTGTTTTCTTAAAAATCAAGTAATTTGGAGAGCCTGCAGTATCATATTTTATTTTCAATATCCCATTTCTAATTACAATCCTATCAATGTCAAATTTTTTAGAAATCAAATCTAATATGCTAAATTTAACAAATGCACTTTGGGCATAAATTAATGTGTCTTTGCCAAAATCTTCTTTTTCTAATATTTTAAGATTAGTAATTTCTACGCTAGATAAAGGAAAATGCTTATGAATATTAAATGATGCATCAGAAAATGAAATTTGACTAGTTATTTTAGAGGTTATATTTTTAATCGCTATTTCTTCTATCTCATGTCTAAAAAAAGCACCTAATATAACAATGATAATTATTGATATAAATAATCCTAAAGAAGAAAAAATAAAAAAACGTTTTATTATTTTTTTCATTAATACTATAATTATTTATTCATAACGAGATTTACCCCTATCACGTATACAATTTATAATCTTTTTAATAGACCAACTTCTTTTTTCGATAAGAATCTAAATTTTTTTCTAGGCAAATCTTTTTTAGTAAGACCTCCAAAAAATACACGATCAAGCTTCAGTACTTTATAACCTAGATGATTAAAAATTCTTCGCACTATCCTATTTCTTCCTATATGCAATTCAATTCCAATATCTTTTTTATTCTTTTCTTTTATATAAGCAATTGAATCTACTGGAGCAGGACCATCATTTAAAGTAAGGGTATTCTGAATTTTTTTGTAATCAATTAAAAGTAATTCTTTATTTAAACTCACTCTATATATTTTTTTTATACTATGACTTGGATGGGTTAGTTTTTTTGCTAAATCACCATCGTTTGTAAATAAAAGAAGTCCGGTAGTTGATCTATCTAATCTTCCTACTGGATAGACTCTTTCCTTACAAGCCCCATCAATCAATTGCATCACTGTATTCCGGTCTTTAGGATCCCTCATAGTTGTAATGTAATTTTTAGGCTTGTTAAGTAGAATATATTTTAGAGATTCCCCTTTAATAACAGACCCATTAAATTTAACAATATCATCAATATTGACCTTAAATCCCATTTGTGTAACAATTTTTCCATTTACACTAACCATTCCTGATGCAATTAATGTATCAGCCCCCCTTCTAGATGAAATTCCAGATTTTGCAATATACTTGTTTAGTCTTGTTTGATTTTTTTCCAAACTATTATAAAATAAGAAGTATTGTTACAATCTTTCTTTAATTAGTTAATTACTAATTTTCTAACCTCAGTACTTTTTTTATTTTTTATAAAATAAATTCCAGGAATCAAGTCATCTAAATTGATAATTTCTTCAGAATAAACGCTTATATTACTATAAACAATTTCACCAAACAAATTAGAAATTTCAATATCTAATTCTTCGCTCGAATGGCTTGATATTTTTATACTTCTTTTGGTCGGGTTTGGGTAAAAGGAAAAAGTATTTTCTAAAGTAACATCAAAAGAATTAGTAATAGAGCAGGGTATATAGTCATACAAGAAATCAACAAAGAAACCAATTGCTTGATTAAATTTTGAATTTGAATTACCGCTCGCAGCCCAATTATGACCTTCTCCATTAAAAACCAATCTATCATTGGCTACACCAGCTTGTTGCGCTTTAGGCTGTATTTCTCCAGACCCACATAAATTTAAAATTGCCGGATTGTTTAGTCCTGGACCGCAATAATAACTCACCGTGTTGTCATTTGTTCCTTGAGCCATCACAATTGGCTCGTCATTTGAATCTATCCAATTTAAATCATTAATCCCTCCAGCTAAACTTACAACCGCCTGTACATTAGATGAATATCCAAGATTTCCGGCATCACCTTCTAAGTTTCCACCAATTGCAGATGCTAGAGCTTGTACGTTATTAGGAAGATCTGATAAATCATCTATATAAGCTTGATGAATTGCTATAACTCCACCAGCAGAATATCCAGAAACAAAAACAGTACCAGGATCAATACCATAAGAATCCCCATTAGCATAATCTCTTCTTAAAAATCTTACCGCAGCCTTTGCATCAGCAACAGCTCTTAAGACAGCTCTATATTGCTCATCTTGGCTAAGCAAAAATGAAAACATATCTGCTAATCTGTAATTAACTGATATAGCAACATATCCTCTTTTTGCAAACGAAGTGCAAAAATCAACACAATCTACCATTGCCTTATCTCCTAAATAGAAAGATCCTCCATGCATATAAATTATAACTGGACGGTTTGTTACCGTATCTCCATAGGGAGTATATATATCCATTTCATGTTCATTATCATAATAAACATCAGAATAATTCACAGTCACAACATCTACATTGGAAAATATCTCATCTTTATATCTACCATCACAAGCATTTTGTGCTGGTAAGAAAACATATAGAATAGATAAAAAAATTGTTATTGAAATTTGTTTCATACTAGTAATTTTTTATTCAGCAAAGTACGTAAAAAATTATGATTTTAACTTGTCAATTTCAGTTTGAATTTTTTCATCTTCAATTTTAGAAAATAAGAGTTCTGGCTTGTTAATTTTTACTCCTGTTTTTAAAATATTCTTTTTTGCATCATTCCAATTAAATTCTGAAATATTGAGAAATTGCCTAATTTTTTTGGAAGCAAAAGGTATAAATGGTTCCGAAACAATAGAAAGTTTGGCAACAATTTGTAGCGCAGTATAAAGAATGGTTTCTTTTCTTTTTTCATCATTTTTAATTTTCCAAGGCTCTGATTCTGCCAGATATTTATTTCCTAAACGAGCCAATTTCATTACCCCCTGAACACCTTTTCGAAATTTATAGTTTTCTATCTGCAATTCAACATCTTCAATAATTTCATTACAAGTATCGAGTAAATCCATATCTTCAACATATAGATTGTTTTTCTTAGGAATTTCCCCATTCCAGTATTTTTGAGTTAAAACAAGAACTCGATTTACAAAATTCCCGAAAATTGCAACTAACTCATTGTTATTTCTATTTTGAAAATCTTTCCAGCTAAAATCTGCATCTCTATTTTCAGGACCGTTTATACACAGATAATATCTAAGCGCATCTTGTTGATTTGTAAAATTCTCTAAGTATTCATGTAGCCAAACAGCCCAATTTTTTGATGTCGATAGCTTTGATCCTTCTAAATTTAAAAACTCATTTGCTGGCACATTATATGGAAGAATATAATCTTCCATTAATCTTAGTATTATTGGGAAAATAATACAATGAAAAACAATATTATCTTTTCCAATAAAATGTATCAGCTTTGTTTCATCTTTCTTCCAATAATCTTCCCAATTTTTATCATTTTCTAATGCCCATTGTTTTGTTGCAGATACATATCCTATTGGAGCATCTAACCAAACATAGAGAACTTTATTTATAGCCTCCTCAACTAGAGGAACCTTTACCCCCCAATCCAAATCTCTTGTCATTGCACGCTCTTTTAATCCGTTTTCTATCCAAGATTTACATTGGCTAATGACTTGATTCTTCCAATTTTTAGGGTTATGGTGCAGTTGGCCATCTAAAACACCATCTTCAATCCATTCTTTTATCCATTTTTCATGATTTTGCATTGGAAGGTACCAATGAGTAGTCTTCTTTTTAATCGGAGTTTTTTTACTTAAAGAGGATTTAGGGTCTATTAATTCTTCTGGACTTAATGTTGCTCCACATTTTTCACATTGATCACCGTATGCATTATCTTCATGACACTTTGGGCACTTGCCAACAATATACCTATCTGCTAGAAATTGATCGTTCTCCTTATCATAATATTGATTCGATTCTTTTTTTACAAATGCATTTTTGTTATTTAATTTTGAAAAAAAATCTGAAGCTGTTTCATGATGAAGTGCTTCCGACGTTCTATGATAAATACAAAAATCAATCCCAAAATCACTAAATGTTTTTTTATTTAATTCATGATACTTATCAATAATTTCTTTAGGTGTAATTTTTTCTTTCTTTGCTTGCAGTGTAATTGCTGCTCCGTGCTCATCAGAACCACAAATAAACAATACTTCATCTCCTTTCAGTCTATGATATCTAACAAAAATATCTGCAGGTAGATAAGCGCCAGCAATATGACCAATATGTATTGGTCCATTCGCATACAATAATGCTGATGTTATTGTAAATCTTTTTTTGCTCATTTCTTTTGTAAGATTTATCTTAGCAAAGATAAGTTTTAGAATAATAAAAACATATAAAATGATTATTCCAAATTTTTTGCAAGCTGGAGATGTAGTAGGAATAGTTTCTACTGCTAGAAAAATTACTAGAAATGAACTCTTACCCGCTATACATACCCTTAAGTCTTGGGGTCTAAAGATTTTTCTAGGAAAAAATCTTTATTCAGAAGATAATCAGTTTGCGGGAAATGATAATCAGCGCTTAAATGATTTGCAGTCAATGTTAGATAATAAAAAAGTGAAAGCTATTATATGTGCAAGAGGAGGATATGGAACAGTAAGAATTATCGACAGTCTTGACTTTTCAATTTTTAAAAAACAACCAAAATGGATTGTCGGTTATAGCGATGTGACTGTTTTACATTTGCATTTAAATAATTTAGGATTTGCAACTCTTCACTCAACAATGCCAATAAATTTTCAAGACAATACAAAAAAATCTCTGAATAGTCTTAAAAATGCATTATTTGGAACTAATAGGAGTATTAGTTATAAATCAAAAAAAGCTTGCAAGGACGCAATTATCTCAGGTAAATTAGTAGGAGGAAATCTTTCAATAATATACAGCATTCTTGGAACAAATTCAGATATAGATACTAAAGAAAAAATACTTTTTCTAGAAGATATAGACGAGTATTTATATCATATTGATCGCATGATAGTAAGTTTAAAAAGAAATGGAAAACTTAAATATTTAAAGGCCCTAATAGTGGGAAGTTTTACAAATATTAAGGACAATGAAATACCTTTTGGAAGTACTGTTGAAGAAATAATAAAATATCATACCAATGAATATAATTATCCAATTTGTTTTGACTTTCCTTCAGGACACATTAAAGATAATCAGTCTTTAATTTTTGGAGCAGAAACATGCATAAAAATAAACTCCAATAATGTAATTTTGCAACAAACACAAGAACTCGAATAAATATGTCATTAGAACCCTTTTTTGCTTCATTTAGAAAAAATATTATTGGAAGAGACCAAACCTTTGACTCTCCTTATGGAGAAAAAAAGATAATATATGCCGATTGGACTGCTAGCGGAAGACTTTATGCTCCAATTGAAAACATGCTTAGAAAAAATATTTTTCCATTTGTAGCAAACACACATACCGAAACGTCTACTACAGGAGCTACGATGAGTATAGCTATGCACGAATCTTTAAAAATAATAAAGAAACATGTTAATGCAAATAAAGATGATGTGATTATATCTGCTGGAGCCGGAATGACAATGTTAGTGTCTAAATTTCAGAGAATCCTGGGTCTTAAAATTCATGAAAAATTTCGCAATAAAATAGAGATTGATGATAGGCCAGTAATTTTTGTTACCCATATGGAGCATCATTCCAACCAAACATCATGGATAGAAACTATAGCTGACGTGGTAGTTATTCCATATGACAAAAACAAACTTGTTGATTTGAATGAGCTGTCCAATTTATTAGAAAAATACCAAGAAAGAAAAACTAAAATTGCAGCTGTTACATCTTGCTCTAATGTAACTGGTGTTTTTACCCCATATCATGAGATAGCTCAGCTAATGCATAGTAATAATGGACTTTGTTTTGTAGATTTTGCTTGCTCTGCTCCTTATATAGACATAAATATGCATCCTGAAAATGAACTTCAAAGATTGGATGCAATTTATTTTTCTCCACATAAATTTTTAGGAGGTCCTGGATCTTCAGGTGTTCTTGTTTTTAACAAAAACCTTTATAAAAATAATGTTCCTGATAATCCTGGTGGAGGAACAGTAGATTGGACAAATCCTTGGGGTCAACACAAATACGTTGAGGACATTGAATCAAGAGAAGATGGTGGGACCCCTGCATTTTTACAAACTATTAAAACTGCACTATGTATACAGTTAAAGGAAAAAATGCAAGTAAAAAATATTTTGAAAAGAGAAAAAGAGCTTCATGGAATTATTTGGAAAAAGTTTAAATCTATTCCCAATCTTGTTGTTTTGGCAGATAATATAGAAGATCGATTAGGAGTGTATTCTTTTTATATAGAAGGAGCCCACTATAATTTAATAGTACAGTTGTTAAATGATATCTATGGTATTCAAGTAAGAGGAGGGTGTTCGTGCGCAGGTACATACGGACATATTCTTTTAAATGTTGACCAACTTACTTCAAATGAGATTACATGCTCTATAGATGAAGGAAATTTATCTACAAAACCTGGATGGATTCGAATGTCTATTCACCCAACAATGACAAATGATGAAATACATTTTATTATGAATGCAATTGAAGACGTTGCTATAAATTATAAAGAATTTCAGAAAGAATATGTCTATAATGAAAAATCAAATGAGTTTACTCATGAAAAAGAAAAGAAAGATGTAAATAAAAAAAGAGTTGATTTTTGGTTTAGCAAGCAAGAAATTTAAATTATTTGTTTAAAACTCTAGAAACCAAGAAATAGTCAGAATCTTTTTTTGGAGCATTTTTTAAAGCTTCAATTTGTGAAAAATTTTCTCCTAACACATCTTCTCTATATTTATTATTTTCTGTATTTATATAAATTAGAGGTTCAACATTTCTAGTATCTATATCATCTAATTTTTTAATAAAGAGTATTATTTTTTCTAAATCTTCTTTGATTTTACCAAGAGAGTTAGTTTCGAAATCAAGCTTTGCAAGACGAGCCAAGTTATTGATTAATGTATTATCTACCTTTTTCATAATAATTTAATTGTTCAAATATAATGCTGTATACATTTGAATTCAAATTTTCTACACAATTTTCTCCTTTCCCGTTAATCTTGATTGGCTTATGCACCTTAACTCTAACAAAACCAGGAGAGCCTTTGTAATATTCTTGTGGAAATCTACGCTTATTATCTGGAAGAGTTACAGGAACAAGCATAACATTTTTTTCAATCGCTAATCTAAATGGTCCATTTTTAAACTTTTTTAAAAAAACATTTGATTTAGGAATTCCTCCTTCTGGAAAAATACAAACATTATTTCCTTCGTCTATTTTTTCCCCTATATTTAAAAACGCTTGATAAGATCCTTTTCTATTCTTTCTATCTACTATAACCGAATTTTTTTTAAAAAAATATCCAAATATTGGGATTTTTGTTAATTCAACTTTACCCATGTATAAAATTGGAAATGGAATAGAGGCTGCAATTAAAGGTATATCTAGAGTTGATGTGTGATTTGGGCAAAAAATATATTGTACATTTTTTTCTAATGGCTCATCATAGTCAACTGTATAAAAAATTCCAGAGAACCATAACATTAATCTAGACCAATAGCAATTTAATTTAAAAACAACTATTGGATTCTTTATAATAGCTGTAAAGAAAAATAGAATTGGCGTGAAAGAGAAAAATACGATTAAAAAAACTAAAAAAAACCAGCCTCTCCATAACAAACTAAAGAAATACCTAATCCATTTCATACTACAAATATAAAAATCTACTATTTTTACAATCAATAATCAATGGCAAGAATTTTAACAGGAATACAAAGTAGCGGAAGACCGCATTTAGGAAATTTACTTGGAGCAGTTATCCCGGCAATCAATATTTCTAGATTAGAAAGCAATGAAAGTTTGTTTTTTATAGCAGATTTACATTCGCTAACAACTGTTAGAGAAAAACATGTATTACAAGAAAATACTTATGCAACTGCTGCCGCTTGGTTAGCTTTTGGGTTCGATACCCAAAAAAATATATTCTATAGACAATCAGACGTTACTGAAGTATGTGAGTTGTCTTGGTATTTAAATTGCTTTACACCCTTTCCAATGTTAGCTAATGCGCATTCATTTAAAGACAAAAGCAATCGACTTTCTCAAGTAAACTCGGGACTTTTTACATATCCTGTTTTAATGGCAGCGGATATTCTGCTATATGATGCAGATTTAGTTCCAGTAGGAAAAGATCAATTACAACATCTAGAAATGACTCGAGATATTGCCGGCTCATTTAATCACACTTATGCAAACTCGTTTGTAATTCCTGAGGCTAAAGTAGATGAAAGAGTCATGACAGTTCCAGGAATAGATGGTCAAAAGATGAGCAAGTCATACAAAAATACTATTGATATTTTTCTTGAAGATAAGCAGTTAGAAAAACAGATAAAATCTATCATAACAGATAGTAAGCCTATTGAAGAATCAAAAAATCCAGATACTTGTAATGTTTTTAAGATTTATCAACTTATCGCTAATAAAGAACAGACTAATTTATTGAGACAAAGATATGTAGAAGGAAATTTTGGATATGGACACGCAAAAAAAGAGCTTTATAATTTAATTTTGAACACTTATCAGAAGGAGCGAATCAAATTTAATTATCTAATCCAAAATCCAAAATTGATAGAAGATGAATTGCAAAAAGGAGCAGAAAAAGCTAGAAAAATAGCTAGAGATGTTTTGCAAAGAGTTAGAAAAAATATTGGATATTAATTAAGTGTAATTTTATTTGTATTTCTCAAATAATGAACTTTGATGATTATCAAGATCAACCGAAACACCATTAATAAAAGCTTGCTCTACATTATTGGTTCTCATATCCAAAGCATCCCCACTTGATATAAAAAAAGTAGCTTCTTTTCCTGTTTCTATAGATCCTAGCCTATCATCTATACCAAGTATTTTTGCAGTATTTAAAGTTAATGCAGAAATAGCATCTTCATACAATAATCCATAAGCTACAGCAGTACCTGCAGTAAATGATAGATTTCTGGCCCCCATAGCCTCCATATCACCTTCATAGCTAAAGCAAAATAAAACTCCTAGCTCTTTTAGCTTTTTTGGTTGCCTAAAAGGATCTTCAATATCAATATCTTGACTTTTTGGCAATCTATGTAGTCTGTTTAGAATAACCGGAACATTTAATTTTTTTAAATCTTTTTCTACTAAAACAGCCTCTTCTCCACCTACAATTACACAATTTTTAATATTAAATTTTTTAGAAACAGTTATTGATTTTCTTATATCTCTTGCAATATTTGCATGAATATAAAGTGTTTTAGTTCCTTGAAATAATCCTAACATACTTTCCATTCGCAAATCTTTCACAGAATGATATTTTGCATATGAATGTGCTTTTTCCAAGAAATCAATTAGTCTCTGAACTCGATTTTCGTATTCAGTTTGATTTTCATCATTTTCATATGCATGCAGTGAAGATGGCCAGTTTATATGAATACCATCATCTTTTCTACAAATAGCATCCTCCCAATTTCCTCCGTCTAAATAAAGAACCGAAGATTGACCTGAAACTAAACCTCCTCTCGGTGTAGTTTGTGCGATTAAAATTCCGTTCGTTCTTACTGTTTTTGTAATTCTAGAATCTGTATTATAGGCAATCAAAGACCTAACATTTGGATTAAAATCTCCTACTTCAAGATAGTCATTTGTTGCTCTTACTGCGTCAATTTCAGTAATTCCAAGCGTGGTATTTGGAAGTATAAATCCTGGATATATTTTTTTTCCATATAGACGAATTATTGTATCGAAAGAAGCAGGATTTATTCTGATAGTTGATGCGTTTGCAACCAATTGAAACTTCCCATTTAATACGCTAATTGCAGAATTTTCAATTTTTTCCCCATTTCCTAAGTGCGCAGTAGCTCCAATATAAAGAACCGGTTTTTGCCCATATACTGAAATCGGTAGCAATAAAATTATTATTAGTTTAATAATATAGCTATTCATAATGTTCTATAGTATCACAATGATACAGTTTATTTTTTTTAGATATTTTTTTTATACTTTCGCTTGGAGGCATTTGCTGTAATTTTGTAACTATTCTCATTTTTTCTTTTTTATCTCTAGCTAGCAATTCTCTATTTTGATTTTGATCAAAATAGAGAATACCATCAATGTATGTTTTCTCAACTTTTGCATATACAGAAAGAGGATTGTCAGACCATAATACTATATCAGCATCTTTGTCTACACTCACGCTACCTAATCTATGATCTAAATGAAGAAGTTTTGCAGGATACAAAGTAATCATCTTCCAAGCTTCTTCTTGCGAAACACCACCATATTTAATTGCTTTTGCAGCTTCTTGATTTAACCTCCTTCCCATTTCTGCATCATCTGAATTAATTGCAGTTAAAACCCCTGAGCTATGCAATAATGCCGCATTATGCGGAATGGCATCATTTACTTCAAATTTATATGCCCACCAATCTGAAAAAGTAGATGCTCCAGCACCATGTTTTTTCATTTTATCAGCAACTTTATATCCCTCTAAAATATGCGTAAATGTATTAACTGTAAACCCCATAGAATCAGCAACATGCATTAACATATTGATTTCAGATTGAACATATGAATGACAGGTAATAAATCTTTTTGAATTTAAAACTTCCACTAAAGCATTTAATTCTAAATCCTCTCTAGGAGGAACAACATTTCTTTTCTTTCTAAGACTTAAAGAATTGTATTTTTTCCATTTTTCTTCATAATCTTTTGCCCGATAAAATGCATCATAGAAGACTTGTTCAACACCCATACGAGTTTGTGGAAATCTAATTGTATTCTCATCCCCCCAATTACTCTGCTTGACATTTTCCCCCAATGCAAATTTTATAAATCCATCGGCTCCTTCGATTTTCATCTTCTCAGCTGAAGACCCCCATCTAAGCTTAATTATTGCAGATTGACCTCCAATTGGATTAGCTGATCCGTGTAAAAGTTGAGCTACTGTAACCCCACCTGCAATTTGCCTATATATATTTATATCTTCAGGATTTATAACGTCACCAATACTCACTTCTGCAGTTACAGATTCTGAGGCTTCATTTACACCTCTTGATATTGCAATATGAGAATGCTCATCTATGATTCCACATGTTAAGTGCTTTCCTGTTGCATCAATTTCTTCAACCTTTTCATTTTCTAAAAGTGTAGATAAATCCAATTTATCTCCAATTGCTATAATTTTTCCTCCCTGTATTAAAACGTCAGTATTTTCAAGAATTCCAATTTTTTCATTTGTCCAAACAGTTGTATTTCTAAAAACAACAGATTTAGCCATTCTGTCTTCTTTAGAGCCAAATGATTGATTGGGCTTCCAAATAGAAGGAATTGTATACTCATTGTTATTACTCACTCTTTTTTTATCTTTATTTATTAACGAATCTTTATTCATCTCAAAATGAAAATATTTACCACTAATATCTTGGTATGATCCAGTGATAGATCCATTATTATAGGTTCCAATTAACCTATACCCCCCATTTGGACTTGCTAAAACTAACTCTTTATCATTAAGCTGTATTTTAATAGGTAATGAATCTATGTCAGCTATAGTTGCAGTTATATCTCCTAAATTATCGACTATCTTTACAGAAGAATTTATAAAATGATAAGAGTTAAATGTATAATACCCACTTACATCAATTTGTTTTTTAGAAATCACGTTTCTTTCTCCATTAACCCAGTTTTCATAAATTATTCCATCTTCAAAAATATCCCCAGAAGTTATAATAAAATTTGCAATTTTCCCCTTTTCTAATGAGCCTAGTAAATGCTCGCAATTACTTAATTTTGCAGGATTAATCGTTAATGCCTTTAAAGCAACTTTTTTACTTAGACCGTTCTTAATTGTAATTCTCAAATTTTTTAAAAAAGCTGTTTTATTTTCTAACCCTGAAGAAGAGAGGCAAAAAGTAATATTATTTTTTTGTAAGATTATTGGATTGTAAGGAGCTGTTTCCCAATGCTTAAGTTCTTTCAATGAAATCCAATCTATAGTTTCTGCATCTGACACATCATAATTTTTTGGAAAATTAATTGGAAGAATTATAGGGTAACCCGTATTTTTAATTTCATCAATTCTTGAATACTCTTTACCGTTTCCTTTTATTATGAAGTCAATTTCAAACTCATCACCAATTTTATATATACGAGAGTAGTCTAAAGCATCTTTGCTTTCAAATATTTGAGGCAGACTCTTTTGTTGATTGTAAGAATTAAGAGTAAGATCAAGAGCGTTTGATTTCTTTTTTTTATACCATTCTGCATCTAAAATAGTTTGTCTAATTAATGCAATAGCTCCCATAAGAGATGTGGGATATGTTTGACGAGAACTCCCTTTCTTGAAAGAATAAAATGAGGCAGCTTCATCAATAATTATATTATTGTTTTCTTTTTCATCTGATAGCAAAACAAGAGCCCCGCTACCCCTAAAAATACCATCTTTTCGATGCACTAATACTGAACCAAAACCTATTTCCTGGTATTTTTTTGCAATAGCAAAGTCGTTTTTAAAGTAATCACAAGCTTTAAACTCAGAGCGAATCGATTGATTCCAATGATAAGGACCCTTTTTGTTGGTTTTATATTGTGGCTTTCTAGAATACGTTACAGATGGTAATTTTTCTACTCCATAGTTTGAGTATAATTCAATAAATGATGGGTAAATATAATTTCCATCTAAATCTTTAACAATTGAACCTTTTGGAATTTCAACAACACTATCTACTTTTAGTATTTTTCCATTTTGGATCAATAGCGTTCCTTGCAAAATTTCTTTTTCCGGACTTATAATTATATGCGCATTGGTAAAGGCATATATAGGATTGTAATTGTCTTTGATTCCATTAATAGGATAATTTTCTTGAGCGTTAACAAAAGGTATGTAAAATAAAACAATTAAAAAAGCTCTATACATAGATATCTATAAAGGTGTGAAAATAGTATTTTTTTATGATATTTATTTTGTTAATTTGTTTCATAATAATTAACAAGTATATTTATGAACGCAACACGCGCAAACCTTATTAATTCTATAACACTTATAGCAGTTTCTTTATGGGGTTATTTTGTAGTTAATGCTAATTCAAATGAATGGGAGTGGACGCCTTTAATCCCTACAGTTTTTGGAGTATTACTTTTACTTTGCAATAAAGGAGTAAGGAATCAAAATAAAATAATTGCTCATATTGCTGTTTTTCTGACATTGGTTACAGTAATAGCACTTTATGTAAAGCCTTTAAAAAGCGCTCTTGCTGATGATGACAGTATGGGTATTTTACGAGTTTCAATTATGCTTTTAACAGGAATTTTTGCAATGGTAATGTTTGTCAAAAGCTTTATTGATGCTAGACGAAAAAAAGATTAAAAAATTTAACTACTATTTGGAGTATGCAAGAAAAAGCAGTCTTAGTTGGCTTGATTACTCCAGATGTTAATAAAGAAAAGGTTCTTTTATTTTTAAAAGAATTATCATTTTTAACTAGAACAGCTGGAGCAAAGCCAATAAAGCAGTTTTTGCAAAAATTACCCTTTCCAAATCCAAAAACGTTTATTGGAAAAGGAAAAATTGAAGAAGTTTATTCCTTTTGTAAGGAAAACAAGTCAGACATGATTATTTTTGATGACGAATTAAGTTCAACCCAGATTCGTAATTTAGAAAGAATATTTTCATGCAAGATTTTAGATAGAAGTAATTTAATTCTTGACATTTTCGCTTCAAGAGCTAGAACCGCTACAGCTAGAACTCAAGTTGAGCTTGCTCAATATCAATATTTACTCCCCAGATTAACTAGAATGTGGACTCATCTTGAGCGACAAAAGGGAGGTATTGGAATGAGGGGGCCTGGAGAAACACAAATCGAAACCGACAGAAGGATAATAAAAAGCAAGATAAGTCTACTAAAAAATAAAATCCAAAAGATTCAAAAGCAAAGCTTGACTCAGAGAAAAAGAAGAGGTGCTTTGATTAGAGTGGCTCTTATTGGCTATACAAATGTCGGAAAGTCTACGCTCATGAATCGTATAAGTAAATCAGATATTTTTGCAGAAAATAAACTTTTCGCAACACTAGACACCACAGTGAGAAAGGTTGTTATAAAAAATCTAGCCTTTTTACTATCTGATACTGTAGGTTTTATTAGAAAGCTACCCCATCAGTTAATCGAATCTTTTAAATCTACCTTAGACGAAGCAAAAGAGTCTGATTTATTAGTACATGTTATTGATATTTCTAGTCCAAGCTTTGAAGAACATATGCAGATCGTAAATAAAACAATGCTCGAGATAGAATCTACAGACAAACCCGTTATCTATGTTTTTAATAAAATAGATTTATTTAGCGAAACAAATAATAATACTTGTCTTAAAGAATTAAAAAAAACTTGGATGTCTACAATTGGTAAAAATGTAGTATTTATATCTGCATTAAATCAATATAGTATCAATAGTTTACAAGAAATAATTTATAAAAAAGTTAAAGAGTTGCATATAAAGAGGTATCCATATAATGATTTTCTTTTCTAGTTAAAAGATTGAAGTTCATACATTTTTTTATACAGGCCTTCTTTTTGTATTAAAGATTCATGCGTACCTTTTTCAATAATTTCCCCATTATCAATTACAAGTATAAGGTCAACATCTTTAATAAGAGAGAATCTATGGGATATAATTAAAGAAGTTCTTTTTTCCATAACATTAATCAAAGCATCTTTTATAAGTTTTTCAGATTCACTGTCTAATGAAGAGGTTGCTTCATCTAAAATAAGTATTCTAGGATCCTTTAGAATTGTTCTTGCGATATCAATCCTTTGCCTTTGACCAACTGATAATTTAATCCCTCTGTCACCAATTTTTGTTTGATATCCATCTTCTGTATTAATTATAAAGTCATGAGCATTTGCAACTTTAGCTGCTGAAATAACCTCTTTATCACTTGCAGAAAGATTACCCATCTTTATGTTATTAAAAATAGTGTCATTAAACAAAATAGATTCTTGATTAACCGTACTAATTAACAGTCTTATATCTTTTTTTGAAAACTCTTCAATATTTACTCCATCAATAGAGATTTCTCCTTCTTCATGTTCATAAAATCTTATTAGTAGATCTGCAATTGTTGATTTTCCGCTTCCTGACCTTCCTACAATAGCTACTTTACTTCCTACTGGAATGTCAAAGCTAATATTTTTCAAAATTTCTTTCCTGTCATACCTAAAACAAACTTTATCAAACTTTATTCTATCTTTTAAAAACAAATTCTGTTTTTTATTATTAGAAAAAGTAACAATATCTAGTATTTCATATATTCTTTCCGCTGCAGCACTTCCTTTTTGTATAAGGTAATATGAGGATGTCAGTGATTTTGCAGGAGGAATAATTTGAGAAAATATTAATATATAAGCAATAAATTCTTCAGGAAGCACATGACTACTTCCTCCTAATACTAATTTTCCTCCAAACCACATAATGACAACCATAACAACAGTACTAAGAAACTCACTCATTGGAG
>MDSZ01031324.1_pt1 | contig 30989 bp, 28 predicted proteins | sample 811201 | NCBI WGS metagenome assembly MDSZ01 (sample SAMN05326647, study PRJNA326480) | marine metagenome | isolation source: seawater | place: Indian Ocean: North | collected 2010 | reverse complement strand
CTGTTAAATCCTTCCAATATTTCTTTTATTGAACTGGAATCTTTATAGAGTATTTTTTCTAAATCTTTAAACGGCAACTTTTTTACCTAAAAATAAACTGATATTTTCTTTAATATTTTTTATAGAAGTATTACGGAACTCCAAAATTTTGTAACAATCATCAAAAATTGGATTAAGTATAATTTCCCAATACCAGCTATCATTTATTAATGGCAAGTGCTGGTCTTCTACACCATCATTGTGACTTAGCTCCATAGATGATATACTATTACTGATGAGATTTACAAAATCAAGTGGATCAAAACCAAAAGCCTTTGAAGCTAGATTTAAATGCCCAATATTAAGATTAATACCTAAATCAGAAGATGAATATTTATTTAAAAGAATATCATATTCCCAGGGTTGCTGCATTAATAAATGGTTCTTCTTTTTTAAAGAACCTTCCGTTTCAATTGCTATTTTTATTTTTCTTGATTGAGCATATTTAATAATATCATCTAAAGCAGAAAAAATATTACTAGTTGCCTTTTTATAATTTGTATTTCCCAATTGCGATTCATCCCACTGAAAATCATAGTTTTTTTGACTTTGGTTTGAACCAGATGGGTCAGTGAGGAAACCAGGGTGGAATGTATATAAACCAGCATCTATCTGGACACATAAATCTATAGCTTTTTTGATATGTGCAATGCTCATAGACCTTATTTGCTCATCAAATGAAGCAATGTTCAAGACAAAGGAATTTTTTGGTATAGGAAAATAGTTATGAACTAAATAATTAAATGAAAAGTCATTTAAATAATCATAACTAGTTTGATAACAGTGATTAGATCCAATCTCAATATTTTGAATACTTTCTGATTCACATTGCCTCAGAGCATCAATTAAAGGCGTGCCATCCTTTGCAAAAGTTGTTGATATATAAAGTTTTTCCATTATTGTTTAGGCTTAGCTGGAATACCATAAACAGTTGTTTCATCAGGCACATCTTCAATAACTACGCTCCCTGCGGCAATAATTGATTTTTTACCAATTTTTATATTCTCTTTAATATTTGACCCTATTCCAATTAAAGAATTATCACCGATAGATACATTCCCAGCAATATTCACTCCAGGACCTACATTGCAATAATTTCCGATGGTGACATCATGCCCTAGCGTTACACCAGTATTTAAAATAGAAGAATTTCCTATGCTACAATCAGTCATAATAATGCATCCCGGATAAATAATTGATCCATGCCCAATTATATTTGAATAGCAAGTATCTAAAGAACAATTAAAAATAGGTGAAGATAAGTTATAACCACAGATTTTTTCATATATATCTTTTCTTTTTTTAATATTCCCAATGGCAATAAAAAAGTTCTCTACCTGGTTTTCAAGTACTAGCTCTTTAATACTAGACTCATCTCCAAGTAGAGGTGCTGGCAGGTTTTTAACTCTACTATTTATATCTAAGTACCCAATACAGTCATATACATTTTTATCAATTATGGCATATACTTCGCGGCCAAATCCTCCGGCTCCTATGATAATTAACTTTTTTTTAATCATTAAGCATTTCAAATGTTATTGGAATACCCTGTTGAATTTTCTTTGCTGCTTTCTTCCCAACAACATTATAAAAGTCCCCAGGCTCAATTCCTGTCCCAGGTCTTTTAATACCAACCATATTTTCAAGAATTTTTTCACCTTTATCAATTTGGACTAAAGAGACTATGCTTTTTCTCAGTTTCGCTCTATTTTCCTCTTCAATTTCCAAAACTTTTTTTTGCGAACTTCCCAAGGACAACTCAGTTTTTCTAACTAAATCTATTGTCAATTTCAATTCATCTGGGTTCAATGACATTCTATGATCTGGACCGGGTAAATTTTTATCTAAGGTGAAATGTTTTTCGTAGATAGAAGCACCAATACTAGTTGCTGCGATTGGATTAATTATATCTAAGGTGTGATCTGAGTATCCAACCACACAATTCAAAGTTGCTGAATATGTATTAATTACACGGAGATTAGAATCTGAAACTTCCGCTGGATAGTTACCAGTGCATTGCAGAATAGCAATTTCATTCAAATCTTCGTTTCGAACAACTTGTATGGCTTTTCTAACTTCCTCCATTGTTGACATTGCAGAAGATAAAATCATGGGTCTGCCTTTTTTTGCAACATAAGATAAAAATGGCAGGTTGTTTGTATCTGTTGAAGCAATCTTGAATGCAGAAACATTGAGGGAATCAAGTAGGTCCACTGAATCATTGTCATATGGCGTGCTTAGAAAGGTTATGCCTTTTTTATTACAATATTCTATTAATTCTATATGCATATCTTCAGACATTTCTTGGGTTTTTAGGAGGTCAAACCAACTTTGAGTGGAATCAGCTCCTGTTGTTTCAATATGGTAGGTTGACTTGGGCGCATCAGGGGTAATAATATTTTCTGTATTAAATGTTTGAAATTTTACTGCATCCGCTCCAGATACTGAAGCAATATCAATTAGCTTCTTCCCAATCTCTGTCGAGCCATTATGATTTACACCAGCCTCAGCTATGAAATAAAGAGGACATCCTTTTCCGATCTGTTTTCCATTTATAGTGAAATTCATATTTTGATATTCTGAAAAGAAAGTGGTAGGATAAAATTTAATATGGGTTAGTGATCAAAATAATAAAATTATGGCTTATTTTTATAATCGAGACATAAGCGCCTGTAATCTTCCGGAACCCCCATATCTATAAAATTGTCCCCTTCTGTAACAAAACCCCCTAGAATATTTTTTTCAACTAAATCTGGTAGTACATCTTTTTCCAGAGAGAACCTATTAGAAAATTTTTGAAAAATATCTTTATTGAAAATATAATGACCGTTATTTATCCACCCAGAACCATTAGATCCAGATTTTTCAATAAACGATAAGACTTGTCCATCTTTATAGTCGATAGAACCGTATCTTGCTGTATCAGGAACCTTTGACATCCCTATAATACCTGCCCAACTTTTTCTCAGATAATAATTTTTCATAGCCCTTAAATTAATATCGGATATACTGTCTCCATTTACTACAAAGAAGCTTGATTCAATATTTGAATTATTTAACACATTTAAAATTGCTCCACCAGTATCTAAGGGTTCTTTTTCAATAATTGGCTTTACAAATTCCTTATATTTAGAATTATTTAAAAAGGCTAAGAAAAGCTCGGGTTTATAACAAAGACTTAAGTAGATAGTTTTGGAGAACTTTTCTAAACGATTTAATAAAATATCGATAAATAAACCATTACCAACCGGCATTAATGCCTTGGGGAGCCCTTCACTTATTGAACTAATACGCGAGCCAATGCCTCCACATAAAATAATAATATCCATTTTATGACCTTAATTCTTTATCAAAATCAAAAATTTTTTTGATGGCATCTAATTCATTCTCATTAAAATATGATTTGTTTTCTTTATTTCTGTTTATTATCTCTTTACTTTTAAAGAAATCTAAACAAGAATCATCTTCGCTCAGCTCTAAAAAGGATAAAATTTCTCTTATTGTACTTGATGGATTGGAAACAAAATTTTCATATTGTATTATAATGTTTGGCGGTTCTAGCTCTTCTAGCTCTTTATTTAAAATCTCATTCATTTTTTTTAATTGTAATGCAGTGATCAAAACTGGATTTGTCTTTAAACTCTCTGCTAAATCCAATTCTTTTTTTGAATAAGCACCCCTAATCCAAATGTCTTTGAGACCTTTTTTTTGCCAAAAGTCAACTTTCAAAATTGAACTAAGGGTTGGAATGAATTTTCGTTTAAAAACAACAAATTGAGCATCTGGAAAAATACTTAATAAATAACACATCCGAGGTGCTCCTGTCAATTTAAATATTAGTCTACTTCGATTTTGGTATTTGAGCATCTTTGAAAAATAGGTTTGAAATTTTTCTACTGTTTTTTGATGTGCTTTTTTATTTAACAAATAGTTTCTAGAAAAGTCTGTGTCTTCTTCAGTTAAAAATTCCCACATTTTATATGGTTCAGAATGTCTAAAAACATATTTATTAAAAAAACTTACTTTGTTTAGTTGATTTTTTTCTCCAAAAATTCTCCAAAATGAATTATCAAAGATATTTCTAATTAGATTTATTTTTGGGTATTTATAAAACACATCATTATATATTGATGGGTACGCTAAATCTTTATGACGAACCAATATATCGGTTATAACAGATGTCCCTGAACGCCCAGTTCCTACTAATATTATTGGTTTAGTTATTTTCATTTTTAAGATATTTGGTTTGTATAGATTTAAACCTCTTTGAAGAATTTATACCATTCACTTTTCCAGAGTTTACTTACTCGTCCATAATTGAAGATCCACTTTTGTACTGAATCTTGAACAGATTTATGATTCCACCAGCTTTCTAAATCAGCACTGATTTCATTAATTTTGTTAGCAGCATCCTCCGGATTATTAAAGTAAATGCCACTTTTTTTTATAGCCCCGAATACTTCATTTGCCTGCTTAGAGAGACCCCACATATCCTCCCTAAAATATATTATCACTGGTAGATTTGCTGACATTCTTTTAATAAACAAGGTACCTGGGTGATCAATGACCATTAATCTGGATTCAAATATTTCATCATTTTTTTTAGGAACAATTCTATAACTATTATCAAAGTGATTAATACCTAATTTATAGTTCAGAGCTCCTTGTGTGTCTGGATGGAATTTTAAATCTAATTTGTCAAAATACTCTAAAGAAACTTCTTTTTTAAATTTTAAGAAGTCCTTAAATATAGCAACTTGTTGACCTGGCTGAGGAACTGAGTCAAGTCTGTAGTTGATTAAAGATGCATGCTGCCCAATAAATACAATAGAATTATTTAACTTTTTTGAAGTATTATAGATTAAATAGGGTGTTGGAAGCGCATATATATTTGCCTTATAGTTTGATTGGGTTTTCCACCCCCAAGATATAAATCCATCGTGACAATATTCACCATCATTTATATATGGTGTAGATTCTAGCATTCCATATCTTGATCCATGTTGGAAACAATATATTTTTGATCCCACATGTTTGTGCAATGCAATTCTCATTTTATATTTTGCACTCAGTTGATAAAAAAATCTTTGACCTGTAAAAATCGCTCTTGGCTTTGGAAAACTAGAAACACTTTTTATTTTTTTAAATTCTTCAGGGAGTGTTGAAAAAATAATATATTCCCAATTAATTTTATCGTATTCTGTCAAAACTATTTTTTCTTTTAAACTTTTCTCCACGTTGGTTTTTATTTTCTTTCTAAGACAAAAGATTTCGATTAACAAGGATTGAAAAAGGTTGATACCATAAATTGTATATGAAGGAAAAAATGAAATTAATCTATTTAAGATACGATTCTTAATAGTATAATCATTTTTAGGAGCTTTTAGGTCAATTTTGGAATCCATATATTTAATATGAAAAAGATTATTGTCTTCCATTTCAATTAGCCTAGAAAGAAGCCAGTGATTAAAATATATTGAAAACACTCCTGATGAAAAAAAGTGTTTTGTATTTTTAAAGGGGGAAATATTTTCTGATCTTACAAGTTCTACGCTGAACCTCTCATTGGGATATTTCTTCAAAAGATTGTATATCCTTTTATATCTCTCTATTGAAATTTGAATAATAGTAGAAAGCCAAGAAGAAAGCATTACCTGCCAAAAGGCTCTTGAATAAGTTGTACCATTTATATCATTTAAATGACTTGTGCACTTATTAAGAAGTTGATCAGTTAAAATATTTGAAATATCTGCATCCAGCTTGAGGCTTGCGATATCAGGATATGGGTCTGGCTCATGGATAACTTGATTATTCAAGAGTAGACTTTGTTTTTCTAAAAACGACCAAGGTCCCAGAACTACATGTGTTTTGGGTGAAAAATCTTTAGGTAATATACCTAGTACTAGTTTTTTCAATTTTATAAACTTTCAAATTGTTTTTAAAACTTTAGAGACATTGATATCTTCAGGAAAATTCCATGAAGAATACTTTTCAATGAGACCAGTAACGTAAAGAAAATCACTATTGGTATCAATATCTAATCTAACGTTAGGGTATTTAAGTTCTAGTGGGGCATTGACTGTGCATATTGAAAATTCGGATTTATTATCCCAGATAAACTTTGTAACATGTTCGTAATGTTCAACTCTTTTAACTCTATTTTTTAGTTTATTCAATGTTTCAATTGAGAAAACTTCGGCTCCTACTCCATCAACATAATTATTACCCATCTTTGGAATATGATTAAAGGCATAATCTGGTTTTGATATAAGAAACTTATTAATTATACGGTCGATTTCTGATGCACAAATAAGTGGATTATCTGCACATATTCTTACAATTGTACTTGGGTTTTCCTTTTCGGATATGCTTATAAATCTTGATAAAACGTTATTTTCTTTACCTACAAAAGAATTGATTTTGAATTCTTCAGCTTTTTTTACTAAAAATTTGTTTTCTATATCATTTGATGTTGCAATGAAGAACTTATCGATCAATTTACTCTGTTTACACCTCCTTATAATCCAATCAATTAGCGCAAATCCACATAATTTCATTGACATTTTATGTTTCAACCTAGTTGATCCCATTCGAGCTTGTATAATACCAATTACCATGTGAGACTTTATACTTTTTTAGCATGAACAACAAAAGCGGATGCCATAAAATGGCCTCTCCAGTCTGATGAATCTTCCATCTTTGAACTTGCTTCGTAAAATTTTAATGGATTGACTTTTTCCATTATAGGTAGCGAAGCATGGTAGTGGTAAAAATCTATGGATTCCAATTCGAGCCCATATGACTTTATTTGGCTGCCGATTTCTAATGGATTATGAAAGGTATTATGAACATTAAGTTGATCAATGTTCTTGTAGGAGAAATCTTTATTTTTTTTATCAGATTCATTTGCCAGCTTATCAATAAGTATTTCAAGACTTTCTTCCATTAGAGAATCATCTAAAAGATCTTTTTGAATAAGATTTTGTAAATAAAACTCTAAAGAATATTGATTAAGCGTAAACATTGAGAAAAGAGAATTCCTTAAACTAAATAGGAGATCTCCTCCCTTCTCAGTCGCACGAATCATTTCATTTAATGCAGTATCAAAATCAGAGGCATAATACAAGGCTCCAAGCGCAATTGTACAGGGGTACTCGAATTTTAAATGAGTTATATTTTCCATGTTATCAGACCATACCCTATCAGTGTCAATTTGATCCAGTAATAAATTATCCTTGGCCTTCGAAACCATCTCCTGACTAAAATCAAATCCATGAACATTAAATCCTTCTTTTATTAAAATTTTCATTGGGTCACCAGTACCGCAGCCAATATCAAGAATCTTTTCAGGCTTAATTTGCTTAAGCTTTTCTTTTATGATTTCTAGTCTGTAAAAATTGGCTGGGTAGTAACCAAGTTGATCATAATTTTGATAGTACTCATTGCCATAACTTTCCGCAACTTCTCCAAAATATTCAAATGCTTGTTTCTTTTTCATGATACCTTCTCTACGAGTTTATTTGTAATAAGTATTTCTATATTATTTAAAACTTTTAATATTGAAATTTGGCATATTTCAGCGATTTCAATTAATGTGTTTTGCCCATCACAATATGCCATTAAATCCATCAAATTTTTAACACTTACAGCACCATCTCTTCCTCCAGTCTTAGGATAAAGATTGTAAGAGGACATAAAAGGTTCACATAATTTTCGAACTTTATATTTTTCATTCTTTTCAAGAGCTGTTAAAACCATTTTATATAAAGATAAAGAATCTTTTAAACCTTTTTCTGTTACCACAGATAAATCATCCTTAGAAGTATGGTATTCTGGATATTCATGATATTTGCTACGACAAATTGTTGCAATAGGTAGATCAACTCCAGGACTACAGTACTGCCTTTCATCACTGCCTCGATCTAAGTATGTATACTTTTTATATTTAACTATCTCATAATTGAGAATATTCAAAGCAACTTTATCTGATAGAGTGTCACCTTGTCTCGATGGAACAAAAGAGAAACATCTCTCATCTCCAACACAAGTCACATTATATCCAGCTACCACATTCTTTTTCATCCTCTTTAAATGCATACTAAGATAAGCTATTGAGCCGATTGTCTCAGGAATAAATATAATCCTATAATTATATTTTCTGAATGTAAGACTTAGTAACCATTTAGATAAGTAGGTCACTAGAACTGGACCTGAAAGTTCATTGTTTGCCATCGATGGATGGCAAACATATGTTGAAAGAAATATTTCTTTATTTGAACTTGTTGTAGACGGTATAAGTAACTCGCCATAGGTCAAACTACCTTTTTTGAAGCTAGAATCAATAAATACTCTGTAGTTTCCGTCTTTTAATTTTTCTCTGGATTGGTGATCAATACAAAAACCCCAACTCCTATCATAATATGAAGTAACATAAGGAATTGCTGTTGGCATTTCAGGAATACTATGAAGGTATTTTTGTAAGTCATTCAATCCTAATATTTTATCTACTGGTTCAGAATAGCCCACTAAATGTAGGTTGTTTTTAGAAAACTCACATATTCTGTTACCAGCAGGATCTTCAATAAAGGCATTGACACATTCCCACTCGTCAGGGATTGTCCAATCAAATACCTTTGTGCCTGATGGAATCTCATTTATATTTAATTGTCCAATCTCATTTTTTATAAGCGTGAGTGTTTCTCTAACTCCATCTCCTGTCAAAGAACGATTTATGGGGAATAATTTTTTTAAGAAATCAATCAACTAAATATTAACCATTGTGGTAAGCTTATTCTACCTAGAGATTTGAAAGTCTCACTTCAAAAATTCCCATAGTAGTATATCATCTTCCTTCAAATCTTTAACAGCTTTTTTCCCAATAACGCTTTCCCAATGCATTGGACTTATTCCACCACCCGGCCTTTTATATGTTATATGCTCTTCAGTTATCATTTGGTTTTCTAAGATTTCTTTTTTTAAAACAATGCTCCTTCTTGCATTAAGTCTTGAAATCTCTTCTGATTTTATTGGCGATTTGATAAAATGATTCCCTAGCGAAGTGTGAATTTTATTTACAAGTGAAATAAATCTCTTTAAATCATTTTTATCCATAGCATGATAGTGATCATTACCTGGAAGCGATTTATCATGCGTAAAATGTTTTTCAATAATTACTGCTCCTAATAAGTGCGCTGTGATAAGCGATGACATTGCATCATCTGGTAATGTGTGATCTGAATAACCAATTATGTTATTGGGGAAAACATCTATTAGATTTTTAATCATTCTTAAATGTGCTTGGCTATAGGGTGTGGGATAATTTAGGATGCAATGTAGCAGAGCTATATCCTTGCAATTTGATTTTTCTAATACTTCAACAGCGGACTGTATTTCAGAAAGATTGGACGCACCCGTTGAAAGTATAATTGGTTTATTTTTTTGTGCTATTTTTTTTAAAAGTGGGAGATTTGTTATATCCGCCGAGGCAATCTTAAAAAAAGGTACAAGAGGATCTAAAAACTCAATTGCCTCATCATCAAAAGGTGTAGATAAAAAGGTAATATCATTTTCATTACAGAAATCATAAAGTTCAATATATTCTTCTTTATTAAAGTTATCGTACTTCTTAAATAGTTCATGCTGACTTTTAGTTGTCTCTTTTGATGTATCCCAATATGCTGGAGAATTTTTCGAGGCTAATGTGTCGGCCTTGTAACTTTGAAATTTCGCAGCGTCAGCACCACCTTCTCTAGCTAGTTTTATAAGTTTTTTTGCTTGTTCAAGAGAGCCCTCATGATTTACTCCAATTTCAGCGATAACATAAGGCTTTGAATCCGGAAAAATTAGCTTGTCTCCCAATTTTATCTTTTTATCGGTCCTCATATGTTATGCTTTTCTTTGAGTTTTTTTTCATGGTTACTCATTTCAATGGCATTGTTTGTAATATTTTTTTCATGGCGCCGATATCTGTAAAGAGGTAACTCTAACCTATGTATTTTATACTTTTTTTCAAATCGGTGTCTTAACTCACGTTCTTCATGTAAGCGAAAGTTTTCATCATATAATCCTATATCCAATAGTTGGTTTGACTTAAACATTATTCCACATCCTATTGGCTTATCAATACAGTTTTCTCTAGAGATAACCTCCTCTTTGTTATCGACTAGTAAATAATCACAAGCTATTGCATCCATATATTTATTTTGTTCAAGGTAGGTGTGCAATAAAAAGATAAAGTATTCATTAACATAGTCATCACCATCTAGGCGTACAATATGCTTACCTTTTGATAATTTTATACCCTTGTTAAGAGCTGCTGGTAGACCTCTATTTTCTTCATTTGTTATTAAGACAATTTCATCACTGAACTGCTCAAGGGCAAAACTTGTTCTATCACTGCTTCCATCATTTATGACTATAATTTCATAATTGGTTCTTTCAATCTCTTGATTGATTATTGACCTTAAACACCTACCAATCCATTTTTCTTGATTATAAACTGGCACTATTACAGAGACTAACGGTGTCTTATTCATTTGAGAACCTTAGTTAAGGCTTGATGAACTTTGTCTTGAAAATCGTCAACCATATTTATGAATACTGGAAGCGAAACAGACCGTTTTAGCAAACTTAACGATTGCGGAAAGGATCTAGATAAGTTATTGCCATTTCTGCTTAAAAGCTCGGGCATATGTTCCCAAGTCCCTGCAAAATGCCAAGTTATCGCTTCAGGAAGGATTTTAGTACCCATCCCCACATCAAGAAGTGAATCCCTAATTTTTCTAGCAATAGTATTATCATCTACAAAGAAGGTTAGTGCATCACATGTTTCAAATGATTTATCAGGCTTATCTCTCAACTCAAGAGAAAAGTTTTTCAATACCTCTTCCATAAGCCTCGAATTATGTCTTTGGGACTCTACAACAAAATTGAGTTTTTCTAGTTGGGCAATTCCAACAGCACCTTGCATTTCATTCATCCTAAAATTAAATCCACTACTGCTTCTACTATCTTCCCATCTAGGGAATTCTGGATTATTATCATGCCCATGATCATGCCATGCCATCGACTTTTTGAAAAATTCATTGTTTTTAAACGTAACCATGCCACCTTCACCTGTAGTCATTGTCTTTGCAAAATCAAAACTATATGTACCAATATCTCCAAATGAACCCAAAGGTATTTTATTATAAAAGCCACCGCAACCCCAAGCTGTATCTTCAATCAAATATACTCCCGCCTCGTCTGCAATTTTTTTTATTTCAGATAGCCTAGCTGGGGTACCCAACATATGGACCACAATGATTGCTTTTGTTTTATTGGTAATTTTTCTTTTTAAGTCTTTGGGATCCATATTCAAAGTTTTGTCCACTTCTGTTATGACAGGCACCCCTCTTGATTCAATAATTGCTTCTACGGTAGCAACAAATGTAAAAGATTGAGTGATGATTTCATCACCAGGTTTAATTCCTATACCTGCTAATGCAACTCTTAGTGCAGCTGTTCCAGAAGTAACTCCCAAAGCATGAGGAACATCCATGCGCTTTTTAAACTTTTGTTCAAACTCTTTAACTTTATATATGTTATTTCTAAGGTGATCAAAACTGTGTCGAAATAAGATTTTACTATTTGTGAAAAGGTCTGTTATTTGATCAAGTTCTTTTTTGTCAATTAATTCGTATCCAGGCATATTATTATATTAGTTTGTTAAGGGTTTTTTCAATCTCTTTTTCAAAAAATGGAACAGGATTTTGTTCTAATGCACCAATCAAATCTAATGTCTCAAGTTTAATCATTTCTATGTGTTCAGTTTTAACACCATGATCACCGAGATTTTTCGAAATCTTGAGTATGTCCCAAGTATCAAAAATTTTTCCTAAGAGCTTTTCTGCTAAAAAAATCTCCGAATCTGATCCACTATTAAAATTATAAATATTTCCGTAGTCTAAATAGCCCATAGAAATATTGTGCTCAATTACATGTGGTAAAAAAATTGCACCGCCTAATCCATGAGGAACACCAAAATGAACTCCTAAAGGGTAAGATAAAGCTGCTGCAGGGCCTGTCCCAGAGTTCATTAGAGCTATTGCTGAAAGGAATGCACCATACATGACTTTTTCACGGAGCTTTATATTATTTAAGTCATTGGAAAGCATTGGCAGGCTATCAATAACAAGTTTAAATCCTTCTTTTGAGAAAATCCTAGCCATAGGATTGGTTTTTTTTGCAACAAATGCTTCTGTTGCATGCACTAAACTATCAACTCCAGCTGATATTGTTGGTGCTAGTGGGCAAGATAATGTTAATTCTGGATCAATTAATGCATGCTTTGGTCGTATACCTTCACCATTTATTCCTAGTTTCTTTTTTTCATTAGAATCAATAAAAGATGCATTTGGCGTGATTTCACTTCCTGTACCTGCGGTGGTTGGAATAGCAATAACAGGCAATGGAGTATTCGAATATTTATTAAAACCACGATATTTAATAGCTGGTTCTAAATTAGTTTTAAGAACGGATAATCCTTTTGCCATGTCGATTGCACTACCACCACCAATTCCTATAAAAGCATCTAAACTCAGATTAGAAACTTCCAATCTTTTCTGTTCAAGCTTATCATAAGTAGGTTCGGATATATCGCAATAAACAACGACAACTTCGGATTCAATTTTTTCAATAAAATCATTAATTATCGATACATCTTTCAGCGCGTGATCAATCACTAAACAAATACTTTTAAAATCATATTCTTTTACGATTTCATTTATTTCCAGCCTTGAATTGAGCCCAAATGAAACAATAGTTGAAAATTTAAAGTTGAAATTCATTTATTTCTTTTCCTGATTTGGTAAAAATGATAGACTATTTCTCTTTATTAGGCTATAAAAATAAATCACCCTCTCTTTCTTTATAAAACCAAACCTGATGGATAAATAAAAGTAAAACAATAGAAAGAAGCATTTTAATAGAACTTTACTTAAAAAGTGAAAATCATGAAACATCAAATAATAAACTATTATGATAAAAATTACATATAAAATTAATTGTTTTATGATAAAATTTATTTTGATTGGCAAAGGGTAGGCTTTTTGTCCAAAGTAATACCATATAATGCTTGAAACTGATCCTGATATTAATGTAGCAATCATCGCTCCAATAGCTCCATATGACGGGATGAGGATCAAATTGGCAATAATATTAATCATAACTGCAATAGCTGGAGCTGGTAATGTGAAATTTAACTTCTCAGCATATGTTATTTGAGGCTTGCATAATGCACCAATAACATGGGTAATTAAAATATATGTTACGTAAATAGGAATAATATACATGGATGGATAAAATTCTCTTGTTGTAAACACTTTTACAGTTTCTTCAGCAAAAAAACAAATAGCAATGCATAAATAATTATATATAGTTATTATCTCATAATACCTATCAAGTATTTTATTTTTTGATTTTTCAGAATTTATCTCAGCATTTTTCATAAAATATGGAACCCAAGACCTACCAATTGCAGAAATTAGATTTTTACCAACAGACCCTAACTTTTGTCCAAGTTGATAATGCCCAACAACATCGAGGTTTTTTAGATTTGTCAGCATTGTCTTATCAAAACTTTTCTGAGTAAGTGATATTAATCCTGAAGGTAATTGTGGGTAAGAGAACTTTATTGATTTCTTTAATAGAATTTTTGAGAACTCTATACGAAAGTATTCTCTTTGTAAATAAACAATAAGAGCAAAAACTAATAATTGTGCAAATATGATACCATAAATTCGAGCTAGGTAGGTCAAAGAGAAGTAGAAAATAAAGATTAGTGCTAAAAGTGGATTTATTAACCCTGTTAATATTGTGATAATTGCATACTCTTTAGATCGATTTTGATAAATGAGTAACTCTTTGAAATAATTATAAAAGTAAGCGATACATCCACCAATGTAAGAAATAACAATTAGTTTTGATGAAACCTTATTATCAAAAATATGTTGAGAAATATTTTCGCTTTTTATCCACACTAATAATCCAAAAACAATGAAAACTATAAAAACAAATACCAGATTAGAAAAGTTAAGAGCTGGGAACTCATTTTTATCTTTGAAATAATACCTGTATGTTGCCGAATGAATGCTTATGGAGATAAAGTTAGTAGCCAAGCTACCAAACATCATGTATATGGCAATAATACCAAAATCACCTGGGGTCAGATACCTTGTAAATATTGGTAATAAACAAATAGAAAGGATATTAATAACTATTGATGCACTAAAGTAGTTTTTTATATGTTGAATCAATTAATTAAGTTGTTTTTTTAGAAACAGGACCGATTTAAACCAGTTTTTTATACCCTCGCCAAACAAGAAATATGGATATAAAATTGATAAAGTCTGATATATATTTACTTTATGAAAATATTTTAGAACATAGCATAATGATTTAAGATAGAGTTTAAAATCAGATAGTTGTCGGCTTTCTCTTGAAAAATAAGTAGACATTCTAAATGCTTTATGACTAGAACTTAACAAATGTTCGTTCTTGTGGTAAAATGCCAAATATGAATTATTTGCTTGATAATAATTAGTAGTCAATCTGGGATTTTCATGAGCATTGTCCTTTACAACAAGGACCTTATCCATTACAAAGCCTGATAAACTTGTTTTTTCCATTATTTTTATCCATAAGTCCCAATCTTGGCAGGCTTTTAAATCAGGTGATATTCTCAATGTTTTTAAATATTCATGTTTGATAATGCAAGTTGAAAAATTCCCTAATTTATTTGAATACAATAACCTATCAAGGTTAACAAAGCCACTTCTAAGACGATCTTGAAAACCAGATTTAAAAATCATTCTAATCCTACAACTTACAATAGAAACACAATTTTCAGAAAAACAGTTTATCTGTTCCTCCAATTTATCATTTAACCACTGATCATCATCATCTAAAAAAGCTATAAAATCTCCATTAGATATATCTAGACCAGCATTCCTTGCTGATCCACCGCCAACACTTTCTTTTAAATGTAAGACCCTTATTCTTTGATCATTGAGATAGGGTTCTAAAACTTGGATTGTATCATCACTGCAAGCATCATTAATAATTATTAATTCCCAGTTTTTGTATGTTTGGTTTAGCACACTATCAATAGCTCTAGATAATAAAGATGACCTATTGTGAGTTGGTATGATTATTGAAACCAATAAATGATTTTTCAATTTTAAACCCAATGATTATTTTATTTTTTCCGATAAAAAAAACTAATAACGTTTTTATAAAATAGACTTTTCGCCCTTTTATATTTACTTAACTCTGACGAATCGATCTTATTAAAAAATTCAGAAAATAAACTATAAATGATTCCTAAAAGGAGACCAAAAATTCCAGATACCAATACCATTCTTGCTCTTTTGGGTCCTGACTTTTTTATTGGTATTTCAGGTGGATCTATAACAATCACATATTGCGAATCTCTTACCTCTTCAATTTTTGTAGTTTCTAATTGTTGTTTTAAGGTTGTATAAACCCCCGTCAGAACTCCAACCTCTCTTTCAAGCCTTTGTTGCTCCAAAAGAAGTAATGGAGAATTCTCTATTCTCCTATTTCTATCAGTAAAAACCCTTAGAAGTTCTTCAGATATTTCTAATTCTTCTTTTGTTGAAGAAATCCTTTCTTCAATAAATTGACGCGTATTGCTGGTTATTTTTCTATTGTAATCACGCTGATGGCTATCTAGCTCCTCAATTAACGAAGCTACAAGTTCAGTAGAGAATTTTGCCTCGTTGGTTGTCATTGAAAGGGTATAAATCCCAGTTTCTATATCTTTCTTTAATTCAATCATTTTTATGAAGGAATTGACAGCACGCCTTGATAGAGTATCAAGGCCTACTTCTGGCAAATCATTCCCATGTGTTAGAATTTGAAGTAAACTTTTATTTTCTCCGAATTCTTTTGTATCAAATGACCTTTTTATCATTGCCTTTGCTAAAGTTCTACTTTTTATAATATCATCATAAACCCAATTTGGCTCAGACTGTCCGGTTGGTAAATCTATACCAAATTGAGAGGCTAGACCTGCCATTTTTGAAGTAGATTGAGGAGATGATGACATTATTTTGGCCGAAGAAACATAAGTTGGCGTTGTAAACCAAATAGCATAAATAATTGTAATTGTACATATTATAAACGGTATTACTGTGATAATTATAATATTTTTAGCAAGGATTAAAATGATATCACCAATTGATATTATATCTCCTACTGAATTATTCTTGTTTCTGAAAGACTTTTCTGTTGCTTTTGTAGACATAAATTGATTTGAAGATAATCTTTTTTAGTTCGGATTCATCTCACTATATAAATCTGATATATACTTACCGATTGAAAATGAACTAGTCGCAGCCGGTGAAGGTGAATTTATTACATGAATCATATTATTATTTGTTTCAATTCTAAAATCATCTATCAATAATCCATTTTGATCCATTGCCTGAGCCCTAACGCCGCTAGGGCAGGTAACTAAGTCATCAATTGTTATTTCAGGTACTAATTTCTTTAAATCTCTAACAAATATCTTTTTACTGAATGAACGAACATATTCATTAATTCCCATTGACCAGTTATTTTTAATGAATTTCCAGAAACCTTTAAAAAAAACATAATCAATTAAATGATTAAAGTTTATATCCATTTTATTATACCCTTCTCTTGACCATGCTAGAACAGCATTTGGACCACACTCAATATCTCGATTTATTGTTCGGGTAAAATGTACACCTAAAAAAGGATACATGGGATTAGGAACAGGATATATAAGATTTTTTACTAAGTATCTAGATTCTTTTTTGAGGCTATAGTATTCGCCTCTGAATGGTACTATTTTTATTCTATTCTCCATTTTTGCAAGTTTTGCTATCTTGTCAGAAAACAAGCCAGCGCAGTTTATTAAGAAACTTGTTTTGAATGTCTTTTTTCCTGAATGGACTATAACTTTATTCCCATCTAATTCAATTTTAGTAGCTTCATGACCAAGCTTTATTTCACCAAATTTTTCAAAATCTTCTTTCAGAGCATTACACACATCATTGTAATCAATTATTCCAGTTTCAGGACAGAATATCCCAGCCTGCCCTTCTGCATATGGTTCATAATGTTTAATATCATAGCTAGAAAGTTTTTTCAAGTTTTTAATCCCATTCTCTTTTCCCCTTTGTATCAACATATCCAATAGGGGAAGTTGTTGCTTTTCTGATGCAATAATAACTTTCCCGCACATTTCAAAGCGAATGCCCTTCTGATCACAAAATTGGGTAAGATCTATTATTCCTTTTCGACAAAGTTTAGCTTTCAAAGAACCTGGTTTATAATATATACCTGAATGTATCACCCCACTGTTATGTCCTGTTTGATGCAGGCCAACCTCAATCTCTTTTTCTAAAATCATAATTTTTTTCCATGGGGTTGTTTTTGTTATTTGATATGCAGTAGATAAGCCAATTATACCCCCACCTATTATAATTACGTCGCAGTTCAATATTAGTTTCTGGCAATCATGATAATAGAAAAGGCTTGTGCTAAATTTGCTAAAATAGATGTTAATTCTTTAGCATATTCAGTTTTATCAAACGGTTCTTCTTCAGGCTTTTTCCCAACCTCAATAATTGAACCATCCATTACTTTAGCATTCTTTAACCATCTGCTGTACTTAACAGATGTACCATTTGGATATTTTATAAAAACATTGCTTTCATTTGCATTATCAGAAAATCCTCCAGCTTGGGAAATAGCATCATTTACCCTTTTATTTGGTAAATATTTATAATATCCAGGAGAATTGACTTCACCAAGAATTTGTATCATATTGGGACGGGTGCTAACCACAATTTTATCTCCCGGGATCATTGCAATATCAAATTTGGAACTTTTCTTTTTTAAAATCTTTTCCAAATCAATTTGTACTCTCTTTTCATCTCTAATTAGCAGAGAGGCTTCTTTAAATGCACTTTTTTTCAACCCTCCAGATCTGTTTATAATACTAGAAAGAGTCTCATTTGGACTTTTAAGGATATAAATCCCTGGATAATTAACTGCCCCAGTTATTTGGACTTTTCGTTGAAGTACGAATAATGGATCAGGTCTAATTGTAATATGATCGTAAGCCGATAATTTGAAAGATAATTTATTATTAAGGTTTTCATCAGAAAATTGAATCAGTTCATTAAAATCAATATCTAGACTCATAGTTTCTGCAAAAACATTACGATTTATGTTATTTGTATCAATTCTTGCTATTTCAGCTCTGTATTTAAAGAGGTCATTTGGTACTCCACCAGCTTCCATTATTAAATCACCTAAACTCATATTACCTTTAAGACTATATGAGCCTGGAGAATTAATTTCACCGTCAATGAATACCCTAGCTGTTTTTTTAAATAATTTTTTTGGATAGACTTCAATATGATCATCTGACTTTAATTTGTAATTAAATTCAGATTGAGGGTTGCTTAGGACCTCTTTGATAGAAAAACTAATAATGGATTGGTCAATCCTATTTTCCTTAAAACGAATAAGATCAGCTCTATTTAAATAGGTTTTCTTAAGATAATCCTCATCAAAAAATCCGCCCGCTAAAAATATTAAATCATTTATCTTCATATCCTCTCGCAAAAGGTATTTTCCTGGCTCTTTAATGTGGCCTGAAATCGTAACAAATTTTGATGGTTCCATTTCAGATTTACTATAAATTTTAATTTCATCATTACTTTTCAAGGCAATATTATGCGTTTTATCACCAGAAAGTGCTTTCCCGAGATTTAGCTCAATAAGCTTTGTTTTATAATCTTCATTTAATCTAATGATGTCTGCTCTATCTAAATATGCATCTCCTAATAAACTATCTGATGCAATTATTAGATCACGAAGGCTCATCGATTCATTAAGCTCATAATCACCTGGTCTACTTATAGCACCCTCTATGTGAACAGTATTGGGCCTAGGTAACTTTATTGAAAAAATCTTAACATGATCGCCATCTTTAATTTTAAAATTTTCCTTTTTATCCAAGATATCTCTTAGGTTTACATCAATTAGCATTCTATCCATTCCTAGCTCAATTCTATCTTCAAAGGGGACAATTCTATCAACTTGCACTCTTTCAAGATATGCAGTCACTTTTATTCCACCAGCTATTTCAATCAGGTCAGAAAGGGTTTCATCATTATTCAATTCAAAAATAGCAGGAAGATTTATTTCCCCTTCAATACCAACAGTTTTTTTTCTTTTTGGAATGAAGATTACGTCGTTTAAAAGTAATTTTTGATCTTTTGGTTTTTTACCAGTCTGAAGAAAGTCATAAAAATCAATTGATAAAATTTCTTCTCCTGATCTAATTAACTTTATATCTCTCAGCGAGCCGAGCTCAGTAGGACCATTAAAATAATAAAGAGAAGAGAAGAGAGTTGCAGAAGGACTAATAGTATATGCTCCGGGTTGGGCAACATGACCGAGCACTTGAACCCTCAATGGTCGCAAATCACCTAGGCTGACGTCTAAAAAGGTGGTTGCTTTTCTATTTAAAGGGTTTAAGCTTGCATATGACTGAGATAAAACTCTGAATAATTTTGATTCTAATAACTTAAGATCTAAACCGTTTACAAAAACTTGACCAATATCTGGAATAAAAATAAAACCTTCCCTATTTACAGTTAATACCTGCCTAAACTGCGTTTCACCCCATAGCATTACAATTATCTGATCACCAGGCCCAATGATATAATCTGGGTCAACCGCGCCAACAGCCGAACCTTGAAAAAGAGCAGGATCTCTTTTAAAAATATCGTATCCATAATGGTTTAAATGAGCTTGGTTTGTCGATCGAAAGATTTCAACTTTTGATTCATTTGATACAACCATTTTTTTATTTTTCTCCAACTCTTCTGTAGATTTGATTTCAAATGGATTATTAATTGATTTCTCATCTGTTTTAATAACTGGAGTATCATTTGGTGCAATGCTTTTTGTGACTTTGTCTTCTTGTTTAATTTTTTTTGCGGCTTCATCGATTTGTTTATCGCTATAGCCCTGTGATTTCGCTAGGCTGCGAACTTGAGATTCAGAAAGTCCTTCCCTTTTGATATAATTCTTAGCCTTTTCAATTTCATTTCTTGTTTGACCATTAATCAAACCAAAAAAGAGAAATGAATAAATAATTAAGTTTTTCATATTTTCCTCTACAATCCTAAATACCTGGTAGGGTCATCATCAAAATAAGCACCTTCAACATTATTATTTGTATACATTGCTAACCAAGATGCTTTTTTTTCATAATTGGTAATACCAAAATCATTACCGTTCGCAAGTTCTTTCCCTATTTTACTGTCAGAGTAAATACAAATAACCAAATTAGAAAATTCAGGAAAATCCAATACAATTTTTTCACATAGAAGCTGCATTTTTTCAGCATCTGTATTTTGATCTACCGTTACACAAATTTTTCCTTGTTCAAAAACATCAGACAATAGCTCGATTTTTTCTATGGTATAAGTCGGGGCCTGCAATTTAATTTTTTGCTTTAATGAAAATTCATTTTCATCTATTATCGATTTCAAAATGTTATTCTTCGAATTTATTTTGTTTAGTTCTTTTATGGGGTCTTCTGATAAATTAAGATCTCTTTTTTCCATAGCCTTTTTTTGGTGTTCAATCTCAGTAATTTTCAAAGGGTCGTTTAATGTTGCGTTTGAAGAAAACCAATATGCTCTTTGAGTAAGTTCGGTAATTAACAAAAACAGGATTAAACCAAACCCAATTTTAAACCAGAAAAGGTAGCCTCTTTTTTCTTGTTTCTTTTCATATTTTTTATCTAATTCAATCTGTTTTTTCTTAGCTATGCCTTCATCTTTAGTACTTAAGGAATGAAAAATTCTTTTGTCTTTTCTACCACTTTCTGAATTGTAAACATAAGTCTGGTAATAAAAATATCCGTCTCTGCCTTTTCTGTAAATACTACTCATTTAATTTGTGTAAATCTAAGAGTATTTTTAGTAACTACCAATACAACTACCCTAAATTTAAATACAATAATATTTTGTAAAATTTTACTTATAATAGAAAAATGGTAGTTGTTTATATTTTTATCACTTTATGAACAATCTGCTACAATTTAAATAAGCTTTTATATACTTTAAAATTGCTTGCAAATAATCATCTGAGAATTGTTTTAAACTTTTAAGAAGTTGTAAATATAGCTCCCGGTAACAAAATTCTTTATTAAACTTAAATATGTAATTAGAACATGTTAGTAATTGAGGTTCTTGGAAAAAAAAGAACTGAAACAAACTCCCTTGATGTTTATTTAGAAGGCCTATTCCATAATTTAGTTTTAAACAGTTCATTACCATTCCGCAATGAATTGAGATTAAAAGGATAAGAAATATATTTTAGGTGTAAGCAGGCCTTAATTAATGGTAATATGAATTATACCAATCAATAAATTTAGGGATCCCCTCTTTTATTGTAACTCTAGGATTATAATCAAGTTTTTCGATTGTGTAATCAATATCAGCACAAGTGCTTTTTATTTCACCAGGCTGTATTTCTTTAAAATGTATTTCAGCTTTTTTCCCAATATAATTTTCAATAATCTTTATAACCGATTTAACATTTTCAGATTTATTATTACCTAAATTGAAGATTTCGTGGTCATAATTATTATCAATACTACTTCTTATTCCCATTATTACATCATCTACATAGGTGAAATCTCTTTCCATATTACCATAATTATATAATTCAATTGGTTCTCCATTAATAATATTCTTTGAAAAGATAAAAATTGCCATATCTGGTCTACCCCAAGGTCCATAGCAAGTAAAAAACCTTAAGCCTGTTGATTTCAAACCGTATAAATTATTATATGCGTATGCCATAAGTTCATTTGATGATTTTGTTGCTGCATACAAAGATAAAGGGGTGCTTATTTTTTCTTTCACATTTGAATAAGTTGTTTTATTGTTTCCATAGACTGAAGAACTTGATGCATATATCAATCCCTCGATATTAAATATCCTTGCACATTCTAATACATTTGCAAATCCAACTATGTTTGATTTAATGTAGGATTGCGGATTAATTAAGCTATATCTTACACCTGCTTGAGCTGCAAGGTTTATAACTTTGGAGGGCTTATATTTTTTAAAAACATTCTCAAGTTTTTCTTTTGCAGAAATATCAATGTTTACAAATTTAAAATTATCAAATGACTTCAGAATTTCTAATCTTGATTTTTTTAAGTTAACATCATAATACTGGTTCATATTATCAATACCAACTATTTCATATTTATCCTTTAGAAGGCTAAGAGCCAACGCATTACCGATAAATCCAGAACTCCCAGTGATTATAATTCTTTCCATTGGCCCTATCCTAACCTTGAGTCTTTTGATTGGATGAAAAACTTGTAATCATAAGCTCCAATAAGAAATAGATGTGTTTTGGAATACTTTTGAGCTATATAAAGATTTGACATCAATAATCACTCCATTTGACTTAAGCATTTTATTCCAAAATGAGATTTCAATATTGCAATACTCTCTATGACCAACCGCGACTATTATCGCATGTTGACCAATAATATTCTCTATAGGGACTAGATTAATATTAAAATTATTCATTGCATCTTCCTCACTAACCCAATTGTCTACAATGTTTACTTTACAATTGAAGTCATTTAATCTATTGATAATTGTTAATACTTTTGTGTTCCTAATATCAGGGCAATTTTCTTTAAATGCTAAACCCAAAATTGTTATTTTTGCATCTACCGGGTTTATTTCTTTTTTTACTATTTCGGAAACAGTCTTTTCTGCAATGAAATTTCCTATATTATCATTTAGCTTTCTTCCTGCAAGAATTATTTCAGGATGGTAACCAACTTCAGAAGCTTTATGAGTTAAATAGTATGGATCAACTCCAATACAATGTCCTCCAACTAAACCAGGTTTAAATGGCAAAAAGTTCCATTTTGTAGATGCTGCCTCTAAAACCTCACTAGTATTAATATTTAAACGATCAAAAATAAGTGCTAATTCATTGATCAATGCAATATTTACATCTCGTTGAGTATTTTCAATAACTTTTGCTGCTTCAGCTACTTTTATTGAAGATGCTTTATAAGTCCCTGCAGAAACAACGCTTCCATACAAAGTATCCAAAAATTTTAGAGTTTCTTTATTTGAGGCTGAAACAATTTTAGTTATGTTTGAAAAAACGTGAGTTTTATCACCGGGGTTAATTCTCTCTGGGCTGTATCCACAAAAGAAATCAGCATTGTATTTTAAGTCTGACTCTTTTTCCAAAACAGGAACACAAATTTCTTCAGTACATCCTGGGAAAACTGTTGATTCGTAAACTACCACATCATTTTTTTGCAACATACCACCAATAAGTTTAGATGCTGAAATAATTGCAGTTAAATCTGGTTTGTTATTTTTGTCAACAGGGGTTGGTACAGTTACTATATATATGTTTGAATCCAAAATATCTCTTTTATCATTCGTAATTGTAATATTATCGAGTAATAAAATTTGATCTTGACTTAATTCATTAGTCCTATCAAACCCAGTTTTAAGTTCATTAATTCTAATTTCATTAAGATCAAAACCTACAACTTTATATTGTTTTCCGAATTCTACCGCAAGAGGCAATCCGACATAACCAAGTCCTATTACTGCTATATTTGTTTTTTGTATACTCATTTTATATAAATTATTTCAAATTCTTTAGAACACATATTAAAAGTTACTATTTTAGTAAGCTATAAACCTTCCAAGTCGTACTAATTATAGTATCTAAATCAGAATAAATGGGCTCCCAAGATATTAACTTTTTAGCTAACTTAGCGTCAGCTGTTACAATGTCTGAGTCACCATCCCTTCTTTCTTTGAAATCATATCTTAATTCAACTTTAGAAATATTTTCAACTTTATTTATTACATCTAAGACCGAAAAACCACTTCCTGTACCTAAGTTAATCGTTAGGTTCTTCTTTTCACTTTTTACATAGTTAATTGCTTTGATATGTGCAGAAGACAAATCATTTACATGTATATAATCACGTATACCTGTGCCATCTTTTGTAGCATAGTCATTACCATATATATCAATTTTTTTTCTCTCACCAATTGCAGCTTCCATTACAATTGGTATAAGGTTCTGCGGTGAATTTTCTATCCCTACAATTCTGTTTTTAATATCAAAACCAGCAGCATTGAAATACCTTAGAGAAGCAAAGTTCATACCCTTCAGTCGACTAAACCAACTTAAACTATTTTCTACCATTAACTTTGTATGCCCGTAATAGTTTGTAGGCTTTAATGGATGTAATTCATCTATTGGAGTATAGTTAGGAATACCATATACAGCGGCTGAGGAGCTAAAGATAAATGTCTCAACTCCATACTTTACACAATAATTAATCAAATTAAGTGACCCGATAATATTATTTGTAGCATATTTTGAAGGATTCGTCATTGACTCGCCTGCTGCTTTATTTGCTGCTAAATGTATAACGCAATCAAATTTATCTTCTTTAAAAGCACGGGATAGATCACCATTAGACATCGTTGTTCCTTGAAAAAATTCTGCATTTTTATCAACGTTGGCCATTTTACCCGTTGATAGATTATCAAATACTTTTACAGAATATCCATAATTCAATGCTTCAAGCACAATATGGCTTCCAATATACCCTGCTCCTCCAACTATAAGCATTTTCATTTTTATTATGTTCTATTACCTTTTTTATCTACCATACCAACTATAGTTGCTGGGTTCCCAACAACTAATGCAAATGGAGGAACATCTTTTGTAACTACTGCGCCAGATCCAATCATTGCGTATTCGCCAATTGTAACACCGCAAACAATTGTTGCATTGGCACCAATGCTTGCAGATTTCTTAATAAGTGTTTTATCATAATATTCAGTTCCTCGCTGAGGAAACTCAGACCTAGGCAACTTTATATTTGTAAACACTACTGATGGACCACAAAAAACATAATTCTGAAGTTCTACACCTTCATATACTGATACATTATTTTGTATTTTTACGTTATTACCAATTATCACGTTATTTCCTATATTGACATTTTGCCCTAAAGAACACCCTTCGCCAATTACTGCACCTGACTGGATGTGTGAAAAATGCCATATCTTAGTATTCTTTCCGATAGTAACATCATCATCTATGAATGAAGAACTATGACAAAAGTAATCTTTGGACTTATCTTTCATTTTAGTATCTGTTTACTTGCATCGACTAGGGTCTTTACAACTTCATAACCATGTTGAATATTTGAAATTTTTGGCCTGACAGTTGATAAGTGATTCATAAAATATTCTAATTCTATATCTAATGGTCTTTTGTTTTCGAATTGTATCATTTTAACTGGGCCATCTATTTTTTCTGGTATCCCAGACCTCAAGTCAATTCTTTTTGAGTATAAATTTAGAGGCTTATCTTCCAAGGAATCTTCAAAAGAAATCATGCCCTCAGAGCCTATCACGACTAAACGATGTTCTTTAAATGGATGCAGCCAACTAACAAATATATGGCCTTTAATTCCGTTCTCGTATTCTAATTGAGTCAAAGTTGAATCTGGTATACCTTTTTGTAAAAAGGTGCTTCCATTAGCATTTATTTTTTTAGGTATAGAATCAGTAAGATATTGGAAAATTGCTATATCATGAGGCGCAAGGCTCCAAAATACATTTTCCTCAGTCCTAACCTTCCCAAGATTTAATCTATTGCTATAAATATATTGCAAATCACCTATCTCACCGTTTTCAATTAGTTCTTTTATTTTATTAACAGCTGGATGAAATAAAAGAACATGCCCAACCATTGCAGTGATTTCTTTTTGCTCTGATAAGACTACTAGTTCTCTTGCTTCTTCAACCGATAATGTCATAGGCTTCTCGATAAGAAGGTGCTTTTGGTTATTGATTATAACTTTTGCAATATCAAAATGTGTATTCGCTGGAGTAGCAACTATAAAACCATTGTAATCCTCAAGTAATGCATCCTCAATACTTAAATGAACATTTACATCAGGATATTTTCCCGAATATCTACTTAAAGTATGATTATCAAGATCCACAATGCCTTTTAATGCATCTAACCTATTTAATGTTCTTATATGGTTTTTACCCCAATACCCTGCTCCAACAACACAAATATTCCTATCCATTATTCACAACTTTATCTTTCTATCTACTTTAATGACTGTTTAAAACATCGGTTCATTAGATTATTATATTTTAAATTTTTTATTATGCTGAAATTGGTATTTTAAACATTATGGGATGCTCTGAACAATTTTTAAGAGATATTGTCCATAGGAGCTGTTACTCATTGTGTTACCTAAAGTTTCTAACTGTTGTTTATTGATATATCCCATCCTATAAGCAATCTCTTCTATACATGATACTTTCATTCCCTGTCGTTTTTCTAATGTTTGAACAAACTGAGATGCCTGTAACAAGGAATCTTGAGTTCCTGTATCAAGCCATGCATATCCTCGACCAATTTTTTTCACTTTAAGTCTTTGACCTAATAGGTACTTTTTATTTACATCTGTTATTTCTAACTCCCCTCTTGGTGAGGGTTTTTGTTTTTTAGCTATTTCAATTACATCATTTGGATAAAAGTACAACCCCGCAACAGCATAATTACTTTTTGGTTTAGAAGGTTTTTCCTCAATCGAAATAGCTCTACCGCTTTTATCAAATTCAACGACTCCATATCTTGTAGGATCATTTACATAATACCCAAAAACAATAGCCTCTTGGTTACTTTTTACTTCTTGAACACTTTCTTTTAATTTTTTTGGTAGCCCATCTCCGTAGAAAACATTGTCGCCTAAAATCAAGCAGACATCATCAACTCCAATAAATGATTCTCCTAATAAAAATGCTTGAGCCAATCCATCTGGAGAAGATTGAACCCTGTAAGAAATTTTTAAGCCAAGTGAAGATCCATCTCCAAATATTTTCTCATATTTTGGTGTGTCTTCTGGGGTGGATATAATTAAAATATCTCGAATAGCTGCTAGCATAAGCGTAGATAATGGGTAATAAACCATTGGCTTGTCATAAATCGGTAGTAGTTGCTTGCTAGCAACTATGGTTAAAGGATGAAGTCGTGTTCCACTTCCTCCAGCCAAAATAATACCCTTCATTTGCTTATTACCCCCAGTCTCTCTTGTTTATAGTTTAATTTTTGTATTTTCTCCCACCACTCTTTATTATTTAAATACCACAAAATTGTTTTTTTTATCCCTGTTTCAAAGTTCTCTTTAGGTTTCCAACCTAATTTATTTTCGATTTTAGTTGCATCAATTGCATATCTAAAGTCATGACCAGGACGGTCATCCACAAAAGTAATTTGTTCACTAAAACTCCTGCCATTTTTCTTTGGGACTTTACTATCTAAAATACTACAAATATCATTCACAATCTTAATATTCGTTATTTCATTATTACCTCCAATATTATAGGTCTCTCCTAATTTACCTTTATCAATAACAGTTTGTATGGCTTCACAATGATCGCGAACATACAACCAATCTCTAATATTTAGTCCTGTACCATAAACAGGGAGTTTTTTCCCTTTAATACAATTAATAATCATAAGTGGAATCAGTTTTTCTGGGAATTGATATGGGCCATAATTATTTGAACAGTTTGTAATAATCGCTGGAAAGTCAAATGTTCTAAACCAAGATCGTACCAAATGGTCTGACCCCGCTTTTGATGCTGAATACGGTGAACTTGGATCATAAGGAGTACTTTCTAGAAATTTCCCTTCCGCGCCTAAGCTACCATATACTTCATCTGTAGATATATGAACAAATCTAAAATTATCTTTTTTCTCACGACCCAATCTTTTTAACCACTTATTTGTTTCATTTAATAGATTCATGGTACCTACTATATTTGTATTTACAAATTTAACTGGTCCATCAATTGAACGGTCCACATGGCTTTCTGCTGCAAAGTGTACAATTACATCGGGATTATATTTTTCCAATATATCTTGTACATTGGATTGGTTACAAATATCACCTTTGATAAAATAATAATTATCATCACGTCCAATGGTTGACAAATTATCTTTATTACCCGCATAAGTCATTTTGTCTAAATTAATAATTTGACTCGAAAATCCATCCTCTAGCAAAAAGTGAATGAAGTTTGAACCGATAAAACCGCAACCTCCTGTTATAAAATATTTTTTCATGTAAACCAGATTTTTATTTTCTATTTAAAACTTCAATAATCTTGTCTTGTTTATTTTTATCTAAATATGGATGCATAGGTATTGAAAATATTTGACTCGCTACTCTTTCAGATATTGGAAAATCACCTTTCTCATAACCTAACTCCTTAAAAACTTCTTGTAAATGAAGTGGGCATTTATAGTAAATCATGCTTGGAATATTTGAATTGGATAGAATCGACATTATTTTATTCCTTTCAAATTCTGATCGAGCTAACAATGAGTATTGTGCCCATGAGGATAAATAATCTTTTGGAATAAAGGGATTTTTAAAATTACGGAGAATGTTATCATTGTAATAATCTGCCACCATATTTCGCAATTTTAATTCTTCATCAAAGATAGATAATTTTTCTAAAAGTACTGCTGCTTGAATCGTATCAAGCCTACCGTTGATTCCAATTCTGACATTTTCATATTTATCAGAACCACTACCATGAATTCTAATAGATCTCATTTTATGGGCTAACTCTTCATCATTAGTGAAAATGGCACCACCATCTCCATAGCATCCAAGAGGCTTTGCTGGAAAAAAGCTAGTAGAAGCGACTTCTCCAAAAGACCCTGCCTTTTTACCTTTGGCTTCACCGCCAAATCCTTGTGCAGCATCTTCAATAATTATAAGATTGAATTTTTTTGCTATATCTTCAATTAACCGATATCTAGCTGGAAGACCAAATAAATCAACAGGCATAATGGCTTTAACATTTAATCCTTTTTTTTCTGCATGTGAAATAGCAGGTTCTACAAGTTCAGGATTAATATTATATGTTTCTTCATATATATCGACAAAAATAGGCTCAGCCCCAAGTAATGATATAACCTCAGCAGTTGCAATGTAAGTAAATGGAGTTGTAATAACTGCATCTCCTGGGCCAATACCATTAGCCATCAATGGGATTAACAAAGCATCAGTACCAGATGAACACGAAATGCAATATTTCATACTTACATAGCTAGATAATCTTTTCTCTAACTCGAAAACCTCAGGCCCCATTATGTATTTTCCATGATCTAAAACAGTTTTAATTCGTTTATCTATTCTATCTCTGATTTTAGATTGTTGTGCTCTTAAATCAATAAAGTCCATAATTATTTAATTATTTATATAACCCATTTTAATTAATGTAAAAAAAATATTTTCAACCAATTCTTCTGGTGACTTACTTCCATCTGAATTAACTACAATATCTGGAGCTTTTGGTTCCTCATATGGATCAGATATACCTGTAAACTCTTTTATCTTCCCTTCCCTTGCTAACTTATAAAGACCTTTTGAATCTCTTTCTTCACATTTTTCAAGTGATGTATTAACAAATATCTCAATAAAACTTCCAACTTTGGATATCAGTTCTCTATTAATTTTTCTATCATTTTCATAAGGTGCAATAGGCGCACATATTGCAATGCCACCATTTTTTGTTATTTCACTAGCAACAAAACCAATCCTCTGAACATTTAATGATCTATGTTCTTTTGAAAAACCTAATTCACTTGACAAATGAGTTCTGACAATATCTCCATCAAGTAATGTAACTGGTCTACTACCCTCTTCAAGAAATTTTGTCAGTAGCCCATTTGCAATTGTGGATTTTCCAGAACCAGAAAGCCCTGTAAAAAATATGGTAAACCCTCTTTGACTCAATGGAGGTCTGGATTTTTTTAATTCTTTTGCTACCTCAGGGTATGAAAACCATTCAGGTATTTCATCACCTTTATCTAGTATATTTCTTAATTCAGTTCCTGATATGGTCTGGTAATCCTCATTATTATCCAATGACTCTAAAGGTTTGTAACTACAATCGCTTGGAGTATATACCATAAATTGGAAAGGAACAATTTCAATACCAATTTCTTTTTTATATTTAGTTAATAACTTTTGTGCATCATAAGGCCCATAAAATGGATTACCCTTACTATCATTTCCTGGCCCTGCATGATCTCGCCCAACAATTAAATGAGTACATCCATAATTTTTCCTAATAATTGCATGTAATAAAGTTTCTCTAGGACCCCCCATTCTCATTGCTAGGGGCAATAGAGCAAGCATCGCAGAATCTTTAGAATATTTTTTTATAACATGCTGATAGCATCTAACTCTGGTGTAGTGATCTACATCACCTGGCTTGGTCATACCCACAACCGGATGCAGAAAAAGTTTAGCATTAAGTTCTTTCATAGATTTCATTGTCATTTCGACATGTGCACGATGCAAAGGATTTCTAGTTTGGAATGCAACAACCTTCTTCCAATTTTTTTCTTTAAATTTCATTTTCACATCACTTGGAGCAAGTCTATATTGTCGGTAGTCATAATGATTAGGCATAGCAATTTTTTTAATTTCCCCACCTATATAAACCCTATTACCAATATTTAACATATAATTAACCGCAGGGTGATATTGGTCATTGGTACCATATACAAGCTTTGCTTCTTCATAAAAATCTGGCTCCCAAATACTATCGATTACCATAGTTGCAATTTGAAAACCTTCTTTTTCACGAAGAATTATTTTTTCACCAATACTGACTTGCTCTGAAAATTGTTTACCAACATCTAATGTGATAGGAATTGGGAATAATTCACCAGTGGATAAACGCATATTGCTTAAAACCATT
>MDSZ01085539.1_pt1 | contig 30991 bp, 29 predicted proteins | sample 811201 | NCBI WGS metagenome assembly MDSZ01 (sample SAMN05326647, study PRJNA326480) | marine metagenome | isolation source: seawater | place: Indian Ocean: North | collected 2010 | reverse complement strand
TTGTCTTTTATATAATGATCTATTGCATCAGTTAATTGAATTTCATTTGTTTTATCTGGTTTTGCATTGGAGAGATATCCAAAGAAATCATTATTAAATATATATCTTCCAGCTGCATATAAGTTTGACGGTGCTTTTTCGATAGAGGGCTTTTCAACCATCTTTGTAATTAATCCTAAGCCAGGCAATTTGGAATATTTCATTATTTGAGCAATTCCATACTTTGGAATATCTGCTTTTTTGGCCTTACCGAGTAGAATCGATGAAGTTTGATTATTTTCATAACTAATCTTCATCTTTTTAAGAGAATCTCCAGCATTTCCATTATTTTTACTAATCAACATATCTGGCAATATAATTGCAAAAGGTTCTTTGCCAATAATTTTTTTAGCGCAAAGAATTGCATGTCCTAAACCTCTGGCTTCTCCTTGCCTAATGCTTTGAATAGAAATATTTAATTTTGATATTGTTCTTATTTCTTTCAACATCGCTCTTTTAACTCTTTTTTCCAAAGTTGCTTCTAGTTCAAAGCTTTTATCAAAATGATTTTCAATTGAATACTTACTCGAATGAGTAACTAAAACTATTTCTTTAAATCCAGCATGAATTACTTCTTCAACGATGTATTGAATGATTGGTTTATTTAGCACCGGAAGCATTTCTTTTGGAATAGCTTTTGTTGCAGGAAGCATTCTTGTTCCTAATCCAGCAGTAGGGATAATTATCTTTTTTAGTTTTCTCATCTTTATTTACCGAGCTAATATATTATTCTCTTTATAAGTATTTTTTAAATACTATTAAAGAGGTTTTCAATGAACCCTACACAAGCTGTTCATTCTAAGACACAAAGAATGGCTGACACTCTCTAATAAATGTTTCGCGTTGTTTTACGCCTGAAGGAAAAATATAAATAAAGTCATCAGAATTTAAATTAACCTTTTCACTGAAATAGTCTGGCAACAGTCCATTAGGAGCAATTATGATAACTTGATCTTGTTTCACATATGCCCATGCTTTTTTTCTATCAGATTTTGAAACATTTCTATTAAACAAATTCATTATATTTTTTTTTCTTTCAAGATAAATTTTTTGATTTTGAATATCTAAATATAAGTGAGCTGGATCGCCCAGATAATTTGATTTTTTGGAAAAGTAAATTAAAAAAGGATTGGTTATATTTTGAAGTTGATCAGAGTTAATATATTTTAAAAAATAGTCTTTTTCAATCGGCAATATATTAAAGTCATTGCAATCCTTTAGTTTACTTACTTCTTGTAAAAATTTTTTATTAGTATTGACTATCGAGAATCTACCTTCATGGTAAGGAGAATATGAATTAAGCTTGTTATTCAAAGTATTAGTTGTTATTGGGATAGTTATTACAAGAACCATTAGCAGAATCTGAACTTCCTCAGGAATTTGTAATTTATGATTTTTAACATTATAAAAAAATGAATTTGATAAAAATCTATTTATAGAGCTAATCCCAAGAAAAAACTGGATAAGTCCACCAATCAAAAGAAGTAAAAAAGCTAAATTCTCTCCCGTTTGGCCACCAAAGCTTCCAAAGAATAATACACAGATAAAAAGTGCCTTAGAAAATGAATTAAGACTGCTTTCAATGATTATTTTTGTTATTCCGGCGCAGGCGAAAAATTGCATTAGAAACATTGCTTTTATTGTGCTCAGTAAAACAAAGTATGGAACTGGATAATAAAGGTAGAGAGTAGATGTATATAATCCACCAAATAAAACCGCAATTAAACTTAAGTAAAAAACTGTCAAAAGATAAGACTTATGGTGTAAATCTTTAATATACCTGGCACTAATAAGTAGGCATGAAAACCCAATAAATAACTTAAAAATTCCTCGTGCTGATTGTAAATATAATGCATCTTCATGTTGATCTCGGAGAATTATGAAATCTATAATTTGGATATTTTCTATAATGTATTCGTTGGGTACCCACGAGAAATAGAGGTAAATAGAAGAGAAAAAAATCAAACTACAAATTACGTAAACTTTAGTAACAGATTTATATCCGAATTGCGTAATTAAAAAGTAAGTGATGCTTACAAAAAAAGGAAAAGCAGCATGTTTGGAAGCAAGAAGTAAGGAAAAGCATCCTAATAAAAATGCAAGCATCCATTTCTGCTGAAGAGTAAAAAATACCATTAATAATATAGAAGTAAATGCTATCTGCGTAGCTGTACCGGTATGGGAATAAATTAATGCAGATTCAGCATTAGGAGCTAAAAAATTAGCTAAAACTAAAGCAGGAATAATATAAATAGAGATTGTCCATTTATTTTTGGGATTATAAAACTTTCGAATTAAGTGAAAGTAAAAATATAAATTAACAAAAATTAAAACTAAATGAATACAAAATAAAACAAAATCAGTTTCTATTTTTATTCCCAGAAATGATAGTAATTTATAGTAAATTGTTGAATCAAAAAGTAGAGAATTATTGAGAAATAAATCGAATTTAAAATTACCTTTATCTAAAAAGTAGCTATATGCATTTATATAAAAGCCATGATAATTCCCACGGAATCTCAATAAAATCAAAACCAAAAGTTGAATTACAAATAAAATAGCTGTGATTTTTAATGTAAAACTTTTCAAACAAAACCTACGATTGGCTCACAATTAAGATACCTATAATTATCAAAAACAAACCAATAAAGTATTTAATTGAGAATGGTTCATTAAGAAGAAATAGTGAAATTATTATTACAAAAAACATCGATAATGCAGTAAAGACAGGCTGAGCCACACTTAAGTTTGTTTTTGATAAGACCAATCCATAAAAAATAAATGCTAAAAAGAAACTTATTAAAGCTAATAAAATTAATATCGACTCTTTAATAAATCCTTTAGAAATAAGCTCAGAAAGTGAATTAATGTTAGAAAAAGATATTTTTATCAAATAAGCTGCGAATGAATTAAAAAAAGCCCCAACAATAAAATAAATATATGTGATCATAATTATACTTTTTTCATAAAATCCTTATAAGTAATAACATTAAAGTTCTTCTTAAAATATTTAATTTTTTTTTGATTAAAAGTACTTATAAGAATGTTGTGTGTGGCCAACTTACACAGATATCTATCTTCGTAGCTATCAAAAAAGTTATAAATATCGAAATCACTAATTTCGATTTTCTTTTCTATAAATATTTGAGATATTTTTTTTGCTTTAAGTTTTCCTTTAAGTATTTTTTTATGAAAAAACTCATTTTTTTTAGGTAATTCGGTGCCAACGACTTTAAGATTGATCCTTTCAAATATATCATTTTCTTCCAGAAAAGCTTTTACAAGTTCTTGATAGTTAGCTGTAACCACAAAAATAGTTGAATTGTCTTTATTTATCTTTTCAAAGAAGAGAAAGAGTTTTTTTCTTAAGAAATATCTTACAAAAAAGACCCTAGAAAAATTTTTAAAACAAGAAGTTAATTCATACTTACTAGAAAGGTTTAAAAAAATCTTTTCTCTGATCGAACTTAGTCCTTGATTGTAAGCGCTTATGAAAGATCTAATTAAAAAAACCTTATCATTGTAAGCAAAAAAATGGTAAGTGAGATAAAAAATTAACAAATCATACCTGAATAATGTCCCATCAAAATCAAAAATAAAAATATTTTCATTTTTTTGGTTTTTTCTTTTTAAAAAGGAACCCATCTTCATCGATGAAATGAAAAAGCTTTTAAAATTTTGAAATCTCTAATTAAATTTAAGGGATTCATAGAAAACTTTATCAAGTATTTCAAAATTTGCACCGAGCAAAAATAAAAATATTATTGCGTTAAAAGCTAGAAGAAATAACAACCTTTTGCTGGTGATTAGTTTTTCAGGATTTTCAGTAAGTCCTGAGTTACCTAGAGCACTTTTAAAGTACCATGCCAAAATTAAAATAAAAAATGGTAACCATAAAATTAATTCGAATTTATATCTTGCCGCAAATAATGCCAAACTACTTGATGATAATATTGCATAAACAAAACACATTACTGATAGCATTTGATCATCGTAGGTGCCAAGAGATGGTCTATACATTAATCGTTCACTTTTTGAGCTAAATTTTTTCCATTCTGATAAGCGCTTTGCATTCATCATAAATGCTCCCAGAAACCAATAAAATAATACTAAGCTCAATGGGATAAGAGCATTGTCAACAACAGCAAACCAGCCTATAAACATTCTTATGGGATTATTAATTGATTCAACAATTACATCAAAAAATATCAAATCTTTTGCACGAAAGGGCTTCACATTGTATGCAAGCCCAGAAATAATAAAGACGAACAAAGAAATTAAAAGATACGTATTAACAAAAGAACCAATTAATAATCCCAGACTAATCATTAAAAAATATAGTGAATAAACTCCATATGAAGAAATTTCACCAACTACTGCAGGCCTAAACTTTTTATCTGGATGAAGAGCATCAAAATCTTTATCTAACCATTCATTAATTGCATAGTTTGCAGAAGCTATAAAACTTGCTGCTAAGGTAGCAATTAGAATATTAAGCATCAAAATTCCTGATACATCCTTATCAAAAATAATTATTGCTATTAATGAGCCTGGCAGGACAAATAGGTTTTTTATCCAATGATCAAATCTGAGTATTGAGATATAAGGCATAATAGTCTCTAGGTTTTTTTTGCAAGAACCATACAAGAATCTAATAAGTTGATTGGAAGGGATATCTCTTTAGAAAAATTAAATTTATATTTAATGAATGGAAAATATTTTAATATTCTGTTCAAAATGTAATCTAAGGGAAGAAACCAGGTAGGATATTTATGGTCAACAATATCAAAACCTGAATCCTCTAGCATATCAAACAAATTTTTCTTACTAAAATATCCCACGTGAGCAATTCTATAATGCCACCATTTAAAACCCAGCAGAAATCTAAAAAAGGAATCGCGACGAGGTGTTATTACCAGAAGATAACCTTTTTCATCAAGAGCTTCATTAATTTGATTTAGTAATTCTTTAGGATTTTGTACATGCTCAATAACATCGATTAAAGATATAAAACTAAACTCATTTGAGAAATCATAATCTTCTAAAGTACCTTGATATATTTTCAAGTCGTCTAACATGCCTTCTTTTGCTAGAAATTTAGATGGCTCCAATCCATACGAATCATGATTAAGATCTTTAAATGCTTTTACAAGTAAGCCAGATCCACAACCAATATCTAATAACTTTGTATTTTCTTTCAATATTTTGTCAGAATATTTAGCTATTTTTTTCGCCTGAATTAATCTAGATTTGGAACTCTCAACATAACTATCATCTTCCATAAATTCATACATCCTATTCAAGTCTATAGATTCAGGGCAAAACTCAAATTTGCAATCCATACATTTGTAAATAGGAAGAGTAACGCCATACCTATCATCAGTAATATTAAAGTCATTGGGAGTAATATTTTTATCTAGACCATTTTTTATCTTTGAAACGTTTAGACTATTACAAATCCAGCATTTGAAATTACACATATCATTAAGACTCCGTCACCTTATAGTTTATCTTACTAAAAGATATAAAATGAGGTTAATGAGCTTTCTGCATCTCCATTTGTATAGTTAGAAGATATTTATATTTAATTATGGCAGAATTATTTAATGAAATTTTTCAATATTTTTTAGGTCTTATATCCTTTTCCTGAACAATAAATCCTTATTTAGACTTTGAAAATAAGAAATATTATGGAAGTTTTCATAAGACTTCACTTAATTAAAAAAAACTTTAAAAAAGGGAGATATATATGAATGCCATTGATGTAGTGAATGAAGATGTAGCTTACATGTTGGAAAATCTTACAGATGAATTGACTCAACTATCTGGTAATAAAATCCTTTTAACTGGTGGCGGTGGTTTTCTTGGTTATTACCTCGTAAACACCATAGTTGGTTGGAATCGCTTAAGAGTAAACTCTAATTTAGAAACTATAGATCTTATTGTTTATGATAATTTTATACGTGGATTGCCTCACTGGCTTTCAGATTTTGAATCAGAAGGACTTTTAAAAGCAAAGAAACATGATGTATTGAATCCGCTTCCCTCAGACGTTGGTGATATCAGTTACATTATCCATGCAGCTAGTATTGCTTCACCAATTTATTATCGCAAACATCCTATTGAAACTATGGATGCAAATGTGAATGGCTTACGAAATCTTTTAGAATTTCTCAAACAGAGAAATAATGATGGCAAGTTTGTTGGAGGGCTACTATATTTCTCAACAAGTGAGATCTACGGAGATCCAGACCCAATAAACATCCCTACATCGGAAGAATATAGAGGAAACGTATCTTGTACTGGCCCCAGGGCGTGTTATGACGAGTCAAAGCGATTTGGTGAGACATTATGTGTCAATTTTGCTAAGCAGCATGATTTACCAATAAAAATTGCTAGACCATTCAATAACTATGGCCCAGGTCTTAAAATTACTGATGGCAGAGCTCTTCCAGATTTCTGTAGGAATGTTTTAGCCAATGAAGATATCGTAATGCTGTCTGATGGAGCTCCAACTCGAACTTTTTGTTATGTTGCTGATGCAGTTATTGGGTACTTTAAAGTTCTTGTAAAAGGACGCCCCGGTGAATCTTATAATATAGGAACTGAGGAACCTGAAATATCTATTAAAGAATTAGCTGAGCTAGTAATTGATATATCAGCTGACATCTTTTCATATGGTGGAGAATTAGTCTATGAAGTTAGTAGTGATGAGGAGTATTTAACTGATAATCCAAATAGAAGGTGTCCTCTGATTAATAAAGCCCGAGATGAGTTGGGCTATAGTCCATCCATAAATATACGTAATGGTGTTAAACGAGCACTGCTTTGGTATAAAGATAATTTTCAAGGTGCTGAAAAATGATGAATTTAGCAGTCATAGGAACTGGTTATGTTGGTCTAGTTTCTGGAGTTTGTCTTGCTTCAAAAGGTCATAAAGTTACATGTTTTGATATTAATGAAATTAATATTGGAAAATTAGATCAAGGTATTTGTCATATCTATGAAGATGGGTTGGAAGATCTCCTTGCCTCATCCAAAAAAAATATAAATTTTCGACTATTAACTGATAAAAATGAAAAAAAGCTTTTAGACTTTGATGCTATTATTGTTGCAGTTGGAACACCGACAATTAATGGAAATTCAGATTTATCACAAATAAAATCAGTTGCTCATATGATGGGTAGACTGATTAAGTCCTCACAAAAATATATTTCGATAATTATAAAGAGCACTGTCTTGCCTGGTACTACTGATACTTTTTTCAAAAATATAGTGGAAGCAGAATCTGGCAAAAGAGTCGGTGAATTTGGTCTGGGAATGAATCCAGAATTTCTCAGAGAAGGTAATGCTATAGAGGACTTTCAATACCCAGACAGAATAGTATTTGGGTTTGAAGATAAAAAAACTTTGGAAATTCTAAGGCTTATCTATGAGCCATGGGATTGTGAAAAAATTGAAGTAAATACAAGATCTGCTGAAATGTTAAAGTATGTTAACAATGCTTTGTTAGCAACACTGATTTCAACTATCAATGAATATTCAAATATAGCAAGGTCCATTGAAAATATCGATTTTAAGAAAGTTATGAGAGGAGTGCATTTAGATAATAGATGGTCTCCAATCGATGACTGCGGTCAAAAGGTTTTCCCTAAAGTAATAGATTACTTGAAACCAGGATGTGGATATGGAGGAAGTTGTTTCCCTAAAGACGTTCTTGCGATTTCTGCTCTAGCAAAAGAGATTGGTTCATCCTCAAATATTTTATCGGCTGTAATAGAAGTCAATAACAGGCAACCAGAAGTGATGATGGAAATCTTAAATAAAGCCTCGGACGATATCAAAAATAAGCGTGTCTTGATGTTAGGTCTTGCTTTTAAACCGGACACTGATGATGTTAGAGAGTCTGTGTCTCTCAAGTTATTAAAACTATTGTCTGGCAAGGTTGATAACTTAGTAGCCCACGATCCAATTGCAATAGATAATGCTATACTAGAACTCGGTCAGCTTGATGATGTGCATTTTTCAACAGAATGGAAAAACAAGATTGAAGACTCAGATATTATTATCATTTGTACTAATTGGAATGAATATTCCGAACTAGCTGCCATGAAAGATCTTTTAAAAGGTAAGATAGTTTTTGACACTCGCTCACTTTTGTCTGGAATCGATGTAAGTGACTTTCAATATTTAACAGTAAATTAACCAAAATTTTTAAATCTAATTAATTAAAAAGGAACTAATTTATGGATAAACCAAATTTTTTAAGAGTCCCATATGCTCAATCTGTTCATGGGCAAGAGGAAATAGATGCCGTGGTAAATGTACTAAAAACATCAACACAAATGGGGAAAAATGTAACTGAAATGGAAAATAACGTTGCCAAAATGTTTGACAAAAAATTTGGACTAATGACCAACTCAGGAACATCATCTTTAATGCTTGCAGCTGAAGTATCTGGTCTTCCAAAAGGCTCTGAAGTCATTACAGCTGCATTTACGTTTGCAACTACAGTAACGCCGATCTTAAAAAATGGTTTTATTCCAGTTTTTATGGATGCAGAGAAAGATACACTGAATATTGATGCAAATAGAATAGAAGAATTTGTTAATGATCAAACATCTGCAATTTGGATACCAAACATGTTAGGAAATATTCCAGATTGGGATGTGATTAGGAAAGTTGCAGATAAACACAATTTATTAGTAATTGAGGATTCTGCAGATACTTTAGGTGGAACCTTGAGAGGAACTCCTACAGGAAGTCGAAGTGACATTAGCATCACCAGTTTTTATGGTTCTCACATTATTAATTGTGGTGGTAATGGTGGTTGGATAGGCATGGATGACTCAAAGATGGCTAGAAAAGCTCGCCTGTTAAGATCATGGGGCAGAACTTCATCTGAATTTGTAGACATAGCAGAGGCTGAAAGTTTAAACAAGCGTTTTGGCATTGAATTAAATGGCATTGAATATGATGCAAAGTTTGTTTTTGAGTATCCTGGTTATCAGCTCGAACCTTCTGAGATGGGGGCTGCATTTGGCTTAGTGCAATTGGCACATTTTGATAAAGTCAAAGAAAAACGAATGGCTGCTTACTCAAGAATGGAGTCAATTTTTAAAGAATATGATGATTTTGTTAGAACTGGCATTCCTCATCCAGAGGGTGAAATAGTATGGATGCATTTTCCATTTGTGATTGAGGAGAGCGCACCTTTTGCTCGAAAAGATGTTCAAGCTTTCTTTGAGCTTAGAGGCATACAAACCCGCCCTCCATTCTCAGGAAATATAATAAATCAACCTATGATGGAGGGACAAAAATATATTGCAGAAGACTCTTATGATAATGCTAACGATATGATGAAAAACGGCATACTATTAGGTAGTCATCAAGGGTTAACAGATGAACAGTTTGAACATATCGAGAAAGTAGCTGCTGAATTTTTTGGCCAATATAATTGATTATTCAATTTTTTCGAGTTACCGAATAAGGATGAAAACCTTAAACAACATTACTATTTAGAAAATTTAATTTTATTCTTTTTGTCATCTTGACATGATTTTAATTGATACATACAAAGTAATTTTCTTAAGTAATATGCCTCATGAGTGATAAAACTAGTCTCATTATTACTGGTGGAACAGGATTTATCGGGAGTTATTTGCTTAAAAAATTATTATCAGATGGATATAAAGTTTTTGCAGTTTCTAGAAAGCTTGATCAAAATTTTATTCACCCCGATTTGACTTGGGTCTCTTGGGAAAATTATAAGACTGATATCCCTGAAGACGAAAATATATATGCAGTATTAAACCTGGCTACAACTTATGGTCAAAATAATGAAGCTGAGATAGACATTTTAAATTGCAATGTAGAATTACCGTTAATGTTATTTAGATACGCAATATCAATAGGAGCTAAAAAAATAATTAACACTGATTCTTTTTTTGGGAAGCCAGAATATGATTATCAGCATTTAAAAACTTATATAAAGTCAAAGAATCTTTTGGTCGAAAAGTCAAAGAAACTAATTAAGAATAAACAGATTTCTCTTATAAATCTTCGTCTTGAGCACGTTTTTGGAGCTAATGATGGTGAAAAAAAGTTTGTAACAAGCTTATTAAAAGACTTTTACCTTGAAAAGGAAAGTATTCCGCTGACTGATGGAACGCAAAAACGCGACTTTATATACATTGACGATGTTGTTCGAGCCTTTTCTATAGTTATTTCAAATCATGATGAATATGGATTCACTGAGCATGAAGTGGGTAGTGGGAAATCTATAGAGCTGAGACAGTTTTGCATAGAGTTAGCTAATGCATTTAATGTTTCATCTTCAATACTAAATTTTGGTGCTCTAGAGCATAGGGATAACGAGATAATGGAGTCTTCAGCAGACATATCTTCTTTGATATCTATTGGGTGGCATCCAAAATGGGATTTAACTTCTGCTATATTAGATTTAGCAAAAAAACAGACACCTCTTAATTAGAAATTTTCAATGAGTGATAGATAAATTCTCTAATTCTTTTAGTGTTTCTAAGAAGACTACGTGATTACCTCTACTCCTTTGTTTTAAGCTATCAATATTTTCATATTCTTTAGAATTAAAAGATTCCTTTATTGAGCCAAAACAAAATACCTTTTTACTATAATTTTCAGCCATAGCATTGGTTTATTTAACACCGGAAGCATTTCTTTTGGAATAGCTTTTGTTGCGGGAAGCATCCTTCTCCCTAAACCAGCCGTTGGGTTAACTATCTTATTTAATTTTTTCATTCACGTTAAGCAGATATTTTACAGCTGACCTATTCCTTAAAATTCTCAGAACGAACAACTCGTGCAATATATTTTTTCAAATGTCCTTCTCCATGAGGAAACTCAATTCTTTTAGGTATTAGATCATAATCTATAAGACCGGCATTTTTTAAAGCAAGAATAGACTCAAAAGCCCCTATTGATCTGTAATTAGAATCATTTTGAATTCTATCTATCCAAACGTCATCAATAAACATGAAACCTTTTTTTGCAAGGCACGATAAAGAATTAACTATATCCATTGCTATCATAGGATAGCCATGAGCTCCATCAACCCAAATTAAATCGAATTTGAGATCTCTGTTATTAATTAATAGAAGAGAGTTTTCTTGAACAAAATTCACATTAGTGCAGCTCTTAATTAGACTATTTCTTTCGCTTATAAACCTTAACCTCTCGTTGCTGATATTTCTATCATAAGTCTGTTTAAAAATAGGATCATCATCAGGGAGATCCATAGTAGTAATTTCTGCATCTGGATATAAGATGGACAATAATTTCGTAAATGATGCTGCATAAGTTCCAATTTCAAGTATAGATTTAATCTTTTGATGTGAACTCATTGCCGCAAAAAGGTTATGGTGCTCGCTTTTTAGAACTTCCAACTCGGGATGATTTAAATAAATATCAGCAAGTGTTTCAAGAGCTTTTTCTCTATTGAGTCCTATTTGATGATAAAGACTATTCTGTTTAACTAAAATTTCTTCAAAATCATAAGAGAAATATAACTTGAATATTTTTAGTTTATCTAAAATTCGTTGAGAAATATTTAGTAGTTTTTGCAATTTTAAGCCTCTAAATGTTAAATAATTTTATAAGGCAAATTTGATGTAAAGCTCTACTTTTACCTCTTTATGAATTATGAAATAACATCTTGTAACAATCAAATTCATATAATGATTAAAATTTTCTTTAACTGGGAACCATATGAAAAATGACTTGGAGATATTCGAAAACGGTTTTGGATTTAATAAAAGTTCAATTAGTTGCAATACCAGGAATTGATAGATTTTCTAACTCTCTCAATGTTTCTATGAATACTATGTTATTGCCCTTGCTCCTTTGCCTTAGGCTATTAATATTTCCATAGACGCTTGAATTGAAAGATTCTTTTATGGAACCAAAACAATATACCTTTTTATCATAATTTTCAGCCATAGCAGATGATGAAAAACCAATCACACAAATGCAATTTTTATGATGGCCATAAACCTGTGCAGGAGCTTCTGCAGGAAGAATAGTAAACCCTAGTAGTCTGTAAAAAAATTTACGTATAAAAAAGGAATCCCTGGGTTTAAATTTTACTCTGATTTGAAGACTATTCTTTTTACTAAACCTATAGAGCGATAGGTTTAGCTTAAGAAAACGATATAAAGATGTAGATTTGCTTTTGAGTAAATTTTTTTCAACGTATAAAATGAAGTCCTTAGAGGATTCTTCAAGCCTAAAATCTATCAAATCATAATTTCTTTCTCTAGGAGCGTATAAGTCCTTTGCATTGATAAAATTTTGATTTAAACCAAAGTTATCTTTCTTAATTTCTTTAGTTTCACCATCTTCTTCATAAAAGTAGTGCTTTCTTTCAATTAAATTATTTGTAAAAAAATTAATTAACTTTATAAAAATTGGAAACTGTGTTCTCTTATCGGGGAGTATGTCATAACGTTCCTCTTCAAATGCAACCATATTTAAGAGTTTCAAACTAGTTATTTTATTGTGAAATAAAGCACCAATATCACACCAATTCCCGAAAGTTATTAACTCTTCTTTGCAGAAATAACGTGGTAGGCGTATTTGCAGATATAAAACATATAATGGTAAAGCCCATGATAAAAACCTTGATCTCAAAAAGGCATTGTTACCATATAATTTAATAGAAATTCTTGGATTTTTAATCATATTTGACAAAAACTTAAATATCTTTAGGTCACCATTAACGAGAATCAAAATATCTTTTTCGCCATAAGATAAAACATAATTAATTGCTGAAATAAGATTTGGATAGCTTTGAATAATAACTATCAAGTCATAATTATTTTTTGCTGAGCTGCTTTTAGAATACCTCACCTATTCAGCTCCATACTTAATGTGGATTTTAGTAGATCTTTATTAAGTAAAACCATTACGATTAAATAACTTAAGTAAACAATTACAGTTGAGAATGCCAAACCATTTATACCAAGAAACTTAAACCCAAAATAATTCAAAATAATCTTTATAAACGGCAAGGGCATAACTATTAATAAAAATAATTTTTCTTTATCGGCCGCATACATAATCAATTTAATAGGGACGGCCAAAGCTTGAAAAATCAAAAATAATAATAGTATGTTAAAAATTTCTGCGGATTTTAAATATTTATCACCAGCAATTAAAGTAATTATTGAGTCGCTCAAAATTGCTGCAATAGCACACCCACAAACTATTGCTAAACATGAGTAAAATAGTAGCCTCAAATGTTTTTTAGTAATTTGAAGATTCCCATATTCCTTTATTCTCTTTACTAAAGGCGGATAAATAACGTTTGATATTAATGAAGTTGCTATCAAGCCAAAGAAAATGATTCTATTTGCTACACCATAAATTGCTACCTCCTCTGAAGAGCCCAAAATACTGAGCATAAAAATATCAATTTTGGTTATGATCAGCCACATGATGTTTGTAAGCGTGAAGACGGAGGCTGAAATCAAAAAGACCTTATCAATAGAAGCTCCACCAAATAGTTTAAATCTTGAGTATTTTTTTGAATTAATGAAATCAAATAGAAATCCAAAAATCGTGGAGAGAATAGATGCTGCAACAATCCCTTCAATTCCAAATTGGTAGCTTATTGAAATTAGAACTAATGCTAAATAACTAATTGATTGAAAGACTTCAGAGAATGAAATCCATTTAAAGTCCTCAAAAGCTTTAAAAATAATTCTTGTATATTCCTTCAAGCTATCAACCAGCAAGACTAGTGAATAAAATCGAATTAGATTTATTACAATTTCATCATAACTTAAAAACGTTACAATGATATTCACTAGGCTAATAGCTATGATAGCCGCGTAGTTTCTAATTCCCGATTTGGAAGATAAAATTTGATCTATATTGTTAAGATCTCTGCAGGCAGCGCGTTCTAAATTTTTGTTAATTCCCGGTAATGTGAAAATCTGAAATAATTCACAAAAAGCTATTACTGTTAAGACTTGTCCATATTGATCAATAGTTAAAGATCTTGTAATGATGCTAAAGGCTAAAAGTCTGACTAATACCTTTATAACCTGCCCTACAGACAAGAAAGAAATGTTCTCAATTATCTTATTAGCGTTAATTTGAATCATTTTATTTCAATAAATATTATCTCTACTATTTTTTCTACCAAAACTTAATGTGTATACAGCGGTTATGCCCTTAATCTCTGAGCGCTAGTACTATTATAGTGAAGTTGAAGACCAGTATCGAAGACAAATATTTAACATCTTGTGGTTTTATAGGATAAAAATCCCTGCAATTTAAATGTTGATTAAGCTATAAAATGGAAAAATAAATGTCGTTCTAAATCTAAATTTAAAAATTAAGTTACTCTGTAAAAAAAGTACGTTTTTTTTTATTGTTCTCTAAAAATTCATACCTCAAGGTTCGCTCGAGACCCTCATTCAGAGTTACTGGAGCTTGAAAAGCTTTTTGATCTATAGAAGTATCAAAATGAGTTGTCTCCATAAATTTCTTGATTCGAATGCTACTTACTGGGAATGATTTTCCTGTAATTTTTGCTAAAAGATCAACAAATAATCCTATAAGGTTAGCAATAAATGCTGGTAGTCTTATACCAACATTTTCAGATCCAAATAAAATTTTTTTTGCTCTAGAAACAAGAAGGTTCATATTAAAATCAGGCTTGTCGACATAATTATACAAATGAAACCCATTGTTGAATCCAATAGCATGCTCAAGAAAAGCCGCTACATTCTCAACATATGCCATTGACTTAGTGTTACGCCCATTTCCAAGCATAACAAATTGTCTTAGGTAGATTTGTCTAAGTAAGTTATAAACATTCCCCCTGTTACCCTCTCCAAAAATTACCGTTGGACGAACAATGAATAACATTCTATCTTTTGGGTTTTCATCAAACCATTCTTTAAATACTTTTTCGGCAAGGTGTTTTGTACGGCCATAATCATTGAAATAATTATGTTTGCCATCTTCAGAAATTTTCTCTTTTGAAAAACCATAAACTGCTACAGAGCTTGTAAAAATTATCTTTTTTATATTATGACGACGCGCAATAGTACAAATATTTTGAGCGCCTGAAACATTTACTTCGTCATATAGAGAAGTAGGTCTTATATCATCTCGATGTACTGCAGCTAAATTTATAAGTACATCACACTGACTCAACTGAGAAAGAGACGATAAGTCTGTAACATCAACCTTAAAAGTATTAATATCTTTGTCATCGATATCAAAAACTTTGTAGTCAATATTTGTTGATTTCAATCTATCCGTGAGTCGAGTTCCTAAAAACCCAGCTCCACCGATAATGCCAATTTTTTTTTTCATTGTTATAAGTTTTTTTATCCAAATTTATTTTAAGGTTAAGCCTCAATAATTAAAGATTCTTTCAATGTCAATTTGCATGAAGGTAATCTAAATAAGATGATTGCATTTCAGTAATTAATTCAATCTTGTCAGTCGGAACTCCTAGATCACTTAGCTCTTTCCTTATGGCTTTCAAGTCTGAAGTTAAAACTGAATCAATAGGACGGAGCTTTATAAATTCATATGCTCTGGTGAGAAGATCAGGATTAAACTTTATGCCTAGTTTTCTTTCTAAAGTTCCCTGAACTTTTTCAGGATTTGAGACCATTTCTTCAAACGGTATAACACAACCATAACTTTCCCAAAAAGTTGCACTGTCTTCTTGTGAGATCACCAAATCAATTAGACTATTGATATTATTTATATTTTTATCTAGATCGCTAAATTCATAGCTATGGAAAGTAAAATTTCCAGTTTTATCGATTGAACTATCCTGTTTACTTAAATTGTGAACAAATTGATTAGCAAACGAAAGATTAGATTTTTTTGGGATTGATCCATATTTCATCATACGGCTTAAGTTTTTGGAGCGATCTAACCGATTACCAACAAGCCAAGCCCTGAGTAAATCATATGGTGAACGCCTTGAGAAAACCGGCATGTATTTGATATCAGTCGAATCCATTACAATTTGATACTGTTTTGGAGAAATATCCAATTGGAAACATGGAATCCAAGATTTTTCTGAAACCTTTGCTAAAAATTCCTGAAAACTTTCATCATTATCCGGCTTAGAAAATCTTCTATCTATATCTAAATAAGGTTTTAAGTTTCCAGCAGAATAATAATCAGTATTTCTTAAATTTATATGGCGGCCTAAGAATGAATACCAAGCGTAAGTAAACACATAGATTGAGAGATGATGCTTAAAACCTTCATCAGTCATATGACTATAGTTATGAGAGTCTATTATCCAATCAAGATCTGGAGTATTGAATGGAAGATCTACTTCCTCACAAGCAGAAAAATATGGAGTTAAAGCGGACTTTCCTCCTCTGGATGGGCCTACAATTGAGACTATATTCATCTTTTGAAAACACCTAAAACTAACTCTTCAATTTTATATATTGGTTTAAATATAATTCCAAAAAGGAGTAAAGGATTTCGTTTTATTGCAAATGAAATGATGATCATCTGATGAGATAGTATTGACCAAAAATCTTTAGTACTTGTTCCTCCTAATCTCATCATTACTGAGCTATTTTTAATATATCCAATATCAGATTTGGCTAATTTTTTAGATAAATAATAGAAGAATTCATAATCTGCATTTATTTTATTGGTATCACTAAACCTTGTAGCATCATAAATATCTTTGTGGGCTATAAATCCAAAATGTGGATACTGAGCACCAAGCAGGATCCTTAAGTATGAGAATTTTCTAATCGGCCAATATCGGATTAATTTTAGAGACTCTGGCGCTACCATCCTTACTGAGACAAAAAATGCTTTTTTATTATCTCTAGTTAATCTTTCTAAAATATTCTTAATTGACTGAATTTCTATAAAATCATCTGTACCAATTGTCAAAATATATTCATTGGAACACTTGGAAATACCCTTATTTATGGCATCAAAGATTCCGCGATCGGTCTCAATACTTAACTTATCTGAAGCCTGCAAAAGAGCTTCAATCTCAGATATGAGATTTGCAGGAGAGCCTCCATCCTGGATTACTATCTCTAGATTTTGCCTTGAAAAGTTTTTCAGTTCGGATAGTATCTCTAGGATCCTTTTATCATTGTATGAAGGAATTAACAGAGATAATTTACTCATTCGAAAATACTTGGCTAAGAATCCAAGGATAGGTTTTTTCTAAGCCAAGCCTAAGATCGAATTCAGGACTCCAAGAGAGCTTCTGCTTTATAAGGTCATTATCACTATTTCTTCCTCTGACACCTACAGGTCCAGATATGTTATTAATCTCTATTTTTTTATCTGCTATCGACGCAATTAAATAAGCAAGATCATTAATTGCAATCATCTCCTCTGATCCAATGTTGACAGGTCCCTCCCAATCAGAACGAGTTAATCTCTTTGTAGCCTCAATACAATCATCAATGTATAGAAATGATCTAGTCTGCAAACCATCCCCCCATATGTCAATTACACCACCAGTTTCAACTTCAGCTACTTTTCTGCACAAAGCAGCTGGAGCTTTCTCACGTCCGTCATTCCAAGAGCCCAGAGGCCCAAAAATATTATGGTAACGAGCTACTCTAGGTTCCATGCCTTTGTTTCTTCCAAAAGCTAAAAAAAGTCTTTCTGAAAAAAGCTTCTCCCAACCATACTCACTATCAGGGTCTGCGGGGTAAGCAGAATCTTCGTTGCATTTAGGATTTTCGGGATCTAATTGATTATGTTCGGGATACATACAAGCAGAAGATGAATAGAAGACTCTTTTTATATTCCTTCGATAAGCAGCATTGGCAACATTTAGGTTTATTAGAGCTGAGTTATACATAACATCTGCATCATTTTCTCCAGTAAAGATGTAACCAGCTCCGCCCATGTCTGCAGCAAGCTGATACACCTCGTCAAAATACGTATCGAAAGCTTCAGCGCATACTAAAGGATCAGTCAAATCACCTACCAAAAAATCTTGGCAATCAGTCTCTTCAAAGCGAGGTTTTTTTTGATCCACTCCACGCACCCAGAAACCTTCATTCACTAAAGATTTTGCAAGATGATGACCTATAAATCCTCCCGCGCCTAAAACAATTGCTTTTTTTTTCATTTCTATAGTTTCGTTATATGTAATTTAAAGTTTCAGAATTTGTCTTAATACTGTTGACAATAAAACAGTTAGAAAAAAACAAGAGCATCTATTTGCTGAAAATAATGTATGATTTTTTCTAAGACACCTAAAATTCATAATTAACAATTTTGTTTAAAATTTCATATGAATACATAGCATGCTCTCTAACATGCATAGTGTTCATAATTGCATGAAGGCCATTAAACTCAGTAAAACAAAATGTATTTTCATTGCCTTCCACATTTATGGCGCTGACTTTACCATCATTATTGACAACTAGCACTCTGTTGGTAATGGGCTCAACATATGTTGCAATTTTGGGTCGCATTATAGATGCATATTGCAGAAATGAAACTAATAATCCTTCATTATAACTACTGCCAAGCTTTTTGGTATTGATGAAAACAAAATTTCCATCATCTTTAAGTTGGACGAAAAAATCAATTAAAGTTTGATTCTTTGGGATATCTAGAATTCTATCTTCGACCACTGCAATGCCATCTCTAACAAGGATATATCCAAGATCTTTTATGAATTGATGATCTGATTCAAATAAATCTTCTAAATCCGTATCAATCAGGACTATATTAAAAAGATTTCTTTCTGATAAAGGGATTCTTTTATAAAAAAAATCAAGTATTTTCTGTCGGTTCTGTCTTAAGTGATCTAAATTAGATGAAATATTAGACTCATGACGTCGGTATCCAAAAATAACCTCGTTTGTCATTACTACTTTAACTTGATTAAGTTTGAAAAATAAAAAAGTAGCATAGCCATCCTGACTATCAATGCTCATGTCACTAAAATTTAAGCCTTTTAGGGAATGAGTCCTGAATAAAGTGCACGCCCCATGAAAACCTAGCCCAGCATCTTCCATTGGAGGCGAAATAACTCTAACTTTGCGGCTATTCTTATCCACAACGCTCCATGACCCGTATACCGCACCATATTCATTTGATTTATTAATCGAGTCAAATAATATTTTGACAGATCCTGGATATAAGAAGTCATCTGCATCTAACCGCATGATAAATTCATACTCATTAAGATATTCTTCATAAACTTGATGTATTACATAAGGTAACTTCTTAGAAATATTTATTATTCTGAAATCATTAATAATTTTCTTGAGCCTGTCATTATCTGATTTACTTTCTGTTGTATTAACTATGAGGACATCAAAGTTGATAGTTTTTAGATTTTCTCTTATGGATGCAATAGACTCTTCAATATAATCCCAGTGATTATGAAAAACTACATACAAAAGAATTTTAGGATTATTCATCAATGTCTTGTTTTGATTTAAATTGGCCAATGATAAGGTTCTTATTGATTTTTTTACCGATAAAGTCTACGTCACATTCAAGCGCCATATTTACTAGCTCTTTAGCTTTACCAAAATCACCCTCATGATTTCCTCCTATTTCTACAGTCAATAATGGGTTTTTAAACATAGTTTTTTCTCCAAAATATTAATGACGCTAAAATAGTCCAAGCAAATAAATTAAAAAAACCTGAGCCAAATGAAATAAAAGCTATCGAAGAAAACCAGATAAAATTAAAGAGTCGTGAATCTTGATAAGCTACTTTTGGCATTTTCTTCAGTAATAAATAGATCAAAACAGAAAATAGTATTACACCTATATTGATAAGTGCCTTTGGAGATCCCGTTCCTGCGTATGACATAGGATCATCTTTAACAAAATCTGTTGATTCGAAATATCCAAAACCACCTGGTAACAAAGAAAATATCCCATCCGAAATAAGCTGTGTGTAGGCTAAAGAATAAGGATAAAGTCTTGTAAAAACAGATGACCCTTGATGATCAAAACTAGTGGTTTCACGAATAGATAGAAAGGTCAAAAAGCTCAACTGATCCAAAATCATGCCGACAAGAACTGGTATTGTTAAAACAATAATTGTAGAAATTCTTCTGATAAATAGAGAACTCAGGAAATTAGTATGAAATGAAATTAAATAAATAAGAATATATATGAAAGAAAAATTACTTTGTGACACGTACATAAAAAAGCACAAAGTACAAAATACAAATGCTTTATTAATTTTTTTGTAGATTAAAGATGCACAACAAATAGCAGCAGAAAAACAAAAGTTAAATAATTCAAAATGAAACCCACCAAAACGATAAGCAGATCCATCGTAAAAAATAAATTCAGGCTTTTGTATAAAGGCATAAACAATTAGACTTATGATTAGTGACCAAAAGAATACATTACTATAATTTTGTAAAATAAAATCAACGCTTCTACTACCATTTGATTTAACCAATTCGAAAAGAAGAATAAATAGGGCAAACTTAAAGAATTCAGCAGCTATAAGGTTTGTTTCTATAAAACCTGCAAAATATGAAATAGCACTTGCAGTTAAAGCGATATAAATGACTATTACAATACCATCAACTGGAACTTCTGTTTTTTGTCTTTGAAGAAAAGATACAATGAAAATTGCAAAGCATAATGGGTAGAGAAAATAAATAAAAGCATCTTCGACATCAAAAAGTTTACTGATATTGCCATAGGGTAAGGCCAGCATCATAAATAGAAGTACGGACTTAAATAAAGAGATTTTAAAATTCATAAATTTATTTTTGCTTTGAAGGCATAAAAACTAAATTTTAAAAAGTAATAGGGAGAAGAAATGAGTTTTATCCAATTTATAAATTTAGGATTTTTAAGTGCCAAGGCGAAATTTATTAAATTTTTATCAAAATAAAAATCGTACCTTTTTGAAATTTTAGGCACAACATTTAGGTACCTGTTGCCCATTCTTTTCATCTTCTCTCTTGTAAATCTATTATTATCACCATAAAAGTTCTTATCATGCTGTCTATAAAAATATATTGGTTGGTTTAAGTAAAACAAATTCTTATTTGTTAGGCAGACAAAATTGATCCAAAAATCTTCGAATATCATGCCGCTAGGTGGAGGAAACTTATCCAACAGAACATCTTTTTTACAGAAAAACATGCCTTTAGGCAAAGACCTTCCTTTCTTAATGAACTTTAAATGATCCTTGATCTTAGTGGCATGCAATCTCTTAGCATCTGTTCTAACTGATAAGTAGTCATGATAAATTACATCTCCAGTAAAAAAATCGGGCTTAAGTGTTTCAAGATTCAAGTAGTCATCTCCATCTACAAATTTAATCCATTCATAATCACATTGTTTTATCCCAAATATTGTACCTGCCACCTTTCCATCTTCAGAATTTTTAAAGTATTTGATATTTGAATGAAAATCTTGAAAGGACTTAATTATTCGATGCGTATCATCATCTGAATTATCATCAACTATGACGATTTCACAAGCAAAAAATTTATTGTTGAAGGATAAAATTGAAGATAAAAGCTCAGCTATATACTTTTCCTCATTTTTAACAACCGTAAGAAAAGAAATAGTAATCATTTAAAAAAAGTCTTAGCTTTCTCAAAGTCACTCTCAGTATCGATGGGAAAGACTTTTTCTTTTGGGCCCTGAAGTCTGACTATCGAAAGATCCTCATCAGCATAAAAATAAGGAAAAACATGTTCTGATTCATTATCAGTAGGCTTTCTAGTTAAGAGACATTTTTCTTTACGAATAATTTCTATGCTTGACCCTGAGTGATTAGGATGGTTTATATTTGTATAAACATCAGAACTATCGTCTAAAAATTCATAGCAACGTTTCATATAGATTGGATTAAACAATAAATTATCGCAGTTAAGTCTTTGGATATATTTAGTATTGAGTTTTTTTGATGCTCCTATAAATCTTCCTAAAACATCTTTCTCAGAACCTGCAAAATATTGATAAGCATTTTCTTCCAAAAAGTTCCTCAAAATGAGGTTTTCGTCATTTTCTGGTATTGCAAATATGTAATTTTTCGTATTGATAAGAACTTTTTCAAGTATTATCTCGACCAGTTTTTTACCATTTATCTCCAGCAAAACCTTGTTTGGAAGTCTTGATGAGGTTTGACGGGCAATTAATACAACCCCTACTTTACTTAATTCGTTTTGCTGGACTGCCAACATATACTCCTTGCTCTAATATAGAATTAGTGACTGTAGAATTAGCACCAACAATGGTTCCAGCTACTATTTTAACTCCCGGAAGTATCAAAGAATGTGCACCAATCCACACATTGTCTTCAATCAAAATTGGTGACACAACATTATCTTGTTGATTGAATGGTAATTTAGATGACATTCCATGATTTGAATCCCCAATGTAGACATTTGGTGCAATCATGCAGTTACTTCCAATATCGATTTTTTCTGAGCTGATAATTATAGTATTAAATCCAATTGTTGTATTTTTACCAATTGAAATGTAAGAATTTTTATTAGCGCAACCTACTATTGAATTTCGTTTGAAATAAACATTGGTATCAACGACCACATTTTTATAATATCGATACAAGTAGGATCCAAATTCAAAGAAAATAGATATATGCTTCCGATATTTTAGATAACTGAATATCGACCATAACCAATCTAATAAAGTAGGTCGGTTATTTCTCCTAAATTGATTCATAACTGATCCCAATAAATAATGTTATCTGCCTTAAGCGCTCTATCGTAGGTGATAACAATATCAGCCTCATCAATCATATTTTCAATTGACGGAGAAGTTGTGTAGCTCTTTAATAAACTATTCTTGCTTATATCCTCTTCTAAAATAAGTATTTCTTTATTATTCACAAAAGATAAAATATCTATGATTGGAGAATTTTTAAAATCTCCAGTCTGAGGCTTAAATTCAAGACCTACAAACCCTATAATGTTTTGAGATAGTGAGTTAATTTTTTCAGCCCATGTTCTTTTATGCTGGTCATTTACTTCAAGCAATCTTGAAAAGAGATTATCTTTATCATTTGTCGCCATAGATAACGCGAAGGTATCTTTTGGAAGGCAAGGTCCCCCAAAAGGTAAACCCGGTTTAAGATAAGCATCAGAAATATTTAGTTGATCGTCTTTTGCAAATAATTTCATTACCAAGGCAGAATCTATACTATTTCCCCATGATAAATTATCTATTTCATTGGCAAAGCAGACCTTTAAAGCATGAAAGCTATTGCAAGCAAGCTTAAGTGTTATAGCTTCAGAAGCTGAGCAATATTCAACTTTATCAGTATTTTTATTTATGAGTTCTATTAAAAAATTATCTTTACTTACGGATGTTGATCCAATTACTGTGAGAGAAGGTTGATTAAAATCTATCCAGCATTTCCCTTCTCTTAAAAACTCAGGATAAAAAATAATTGAATTATCATGTTTTTGAGATAACTTTTCGAATAAATAAGGATCATCAACTGTTGACCTTATCCAAATTACAGCGTCATGATTTAGGCTAGTAATTTGATCCAAAACTGATTCAACTATTGATAAGTCAAGTCCTGATTGAGAAGCCTCAGTGGGCACGGCAACAATAATATCTGTACATTGAGATAGGTCAGAAAGATCAGCAGTCAAATTAAGATTTTTTAAATTTTTTTGGAAATGCTCATACATATCATTATCTCTGATATGCAAAATCCCACTTTTAAGATCATCAATAAGTTTTGAAGAAATATCATACCCAATAGTCTTATTAGAATACTGTGTGAATCCTAACAAACTTGTGAAGCCTACATAACCTAATCCAACGACGCCTAGCATGAACTATCCAATTAAGTGCTTCAAAATTTTGTAAACGTATATATCTTGATTCATTAAATCAATAAAATATTTATCGTCGCCATTATCCATTTTCTTTTTAAATAAAGCCCACATATTACCCACTCCTTTATCTGATTCTGATATTTTAATAGTCTTAAAATTTTTTGACTGAATATTTTTAAAGTCAGAAATTGCAAGTGAAGACTCTCCAGAGGAAATAGAGATAAATTCTTTCTCAAAAATAGCACTAGATTTAGTCACATATTCAATCTGAGAGGTTGCTCCTGATTGGTGCCTAATGATAATCAATATATTTTCACTCATTTGTTTGTTCTCAGACTCATCGAAATCGAAAAAACTTATGTCATCTATTTCGCCGAGCAAATCAATTGCGAGATCTAAGTGATGGATCATCTCTCCAACTAATCTCCCTCCTTCAAAATAAATTTTGTCTTGTTGAGATTTAGTTTCAACATTGAAAACTAATTTCAAATATAAATCTGATCTTACAGCAGCATCATTTACAAAAGTTTTAGCTAAGGCTATGAAGTCAGAATACCTTCTAGACATAAGACCGATTATTAAATTAGATTCAACCAAACTTAAATAATCGTTGATTTCAGCTAAATTTGTAACAACTGGTTTATCAACAAAGGTAACTCCATATCCTGCGCAATTTTTTATACAATTTAAATGCTCTCCGTGAGGAGTTGATACTATTATCCCCTGAGAATTTCTGCTTAAACTAGGGTGATCTGATTTAGGTGAATGCGTATAAATGTTATTTACTTTTACTTTCAAATTTTTAAGCGCAGGCAAGTGGGAATCTTTAAAAAAATTTGAATACCCATATACATCAATATTTTGTAATGGTCCTAGAGATTTCTCAACAGAGGCTTTAGATTGACTAATTTCTGGCAAATTACCGCCCTCTAACTTTTCCCAATTGAAAAAATAACCTAAATTTTTATCCTCTAGAACTTTTTTTAGATCAGTTTCCTCTGCTATATGGACATTTGGTATAGAGTCAAAATTAATAAATTCATTATCAATAAGATAAACAGCTTTCTTAAATAGTTCGTCTATTGAGAGCCCCGATTTGTGAAAAATATCTGATTTATTAATTCCGTTTTCAAAGCTATATTCTGATCTTCCTGCCCCGTATGAATAAGCGGTTAAAAAATTTAAACGCTTATTGTAGAAGATTGAACGAGAGACATTTAGATCAGCTGCGCCAACCAAAACAACATTACCGCAAATCTTTATTTTTTCTAAATATGTCCCCCAATCTTTTTTATTTAGAGTAGGTGAAGTATTTACAACTACATCATATTCGTTATTGCATGCTTCAAAGCTTTCAGAAGTGTAAAAAACATTTGCGCCATTTGACATGGATAGTTCCTTGTTACTGTCAATTTTGTCAACAACGTCTACTCTGACTGACATAGATTTATATATCTGAAGTATAAATTGACCAATCAAACCGGCTCCAACTACCAAAACATGATCGCCTGGTGACACTTGTGACTTGATTACACTATTCAAAGCAATTGCCAAAATTGGCACAGCAGCATAATCTTGATTATGTTTAGCAGGAAAAACTAAACCAGCAGGCACTATATTGAGGGAAGCATGAATAGCCTTAGGACCGGTACAGATAACATATTGGTCTTTCCGGACGTTTGTTACATTTTCCCCATAATCAATTACTCTTCCGAAAGATGCATATCCTGTCTCAGATTCTATTGATAACTGATTATTTAATTTTTTTAATAGAGTACTAAAATCTCTCTTCTTTAGAAGATTTTTAATTTGGCCTTGATATTTTAATGCCTTTTGTAAAATTGATAATTGAATGTTAGCTCTACTAGAAGATTCAGTGCCCGTTGAGTAGAATGAACTCAACACTTCAACAAGAACATCATGACGCCCTATTACTGGCCCATTAGTCTTTTTAAGAGATATATCATCTTTGGATATTAGTATCTTATACATTTATTTTTAACCTCATAAGACGGTTCACTTTCTTTTGCTCAGATAACGACCACTTAAGTTTATAGTGCATACATTTCTCTTTAATTGAATAGTCAGGATAATAAAAATCTCTTTTTAACTGTTCTGATAATAAATTCGAAAACCGAAATTGCAAAACTGATTGTGAATGAATCCCATTTTTAAATGATTCAAAATCAAGAGCAAATAAATTTTCTACATAACCTGAGCCGACTGCAATATCAATAATTCGTTTAGTCTTGAATAAAAAATATCGTCGAATAGATTTGTTACCATAAGCATTAGCAAACATAATGAAGTATTTAGAGGATTTACAAAAAGTTTCATGTCTTTTTAATCTAACAAAGCGGCTTTTGTATTCGACGCCTGGCGTATCTGTGAAAAAGGGGAAATTATGATACTCTCTTCTACAATACTTTGGTTCTAACTTGTATTTATAAGTACCTAGATCAAATATCATTGTTTTGTAGTTTTTTTGCAGAACAAAATGTCCGTAATCATCATGAAAGTGGCCTCCAGTGCCAAATTCATCGTCCTTTATTTTATTGATGAAAAGCATTAAATCATCAGATAGTGTATGAATTTGCACGCTTTCCAAAAAGCTTGCGTCATTAGATAATTTAAAATTATCTGATTGTTTGTGTTTCACTAAAAAGGTTCCGTCTCTATCGCCGAAGTTGATACTAGAGAGCAACTTATACTGAGCATCAAAATTTTCTATGCATTCATTTAGCTTAGGATAATTTTTTAGCGTCTCTAAAGGAATCAAATTATTACAAATAAGATCGTTGACACAACCCACTACACCTAAATGATAAAATGTTGATCCTTCATTAACTATTCCGTTCTTAAGCCTAACTTCAACAAAGTTTAATAATTTTCGACTCGAATCAATATCATAGAATTCTTTTAAAAACTTGAAATTATAAAATAGAACATAAAACTGATGATTGTTACTTCTATCGCTTAATCGAAGACCCTCTCTTTTGATATAAAGATCGGGACATAATAAATTAGCAATAAATGTTAAATGTAAAAAAACTTTTACTCTTGAGTAACAAATCAATTCTCCTTCAAGTATATGGTGCCCTCTAATAGAGATCTCCATAGTATTTTCAAAATTAATAGGGCCCTGTAATAAAGAGTTTTTAACAATATCCTCAAATTCGTTTATATTTGAAATATTATTAAATCTGAACTTTTCCCATAGTTCGCGCTTATCAATATCCCTTGTTCTAATAGGCATTACAAAATTTCTAAAAAAAACAATATAATAGGAATAAAATAAGCCATATAAAATATATGACTCAAGTCTTATTGATGTGTATCTTTCAATCAATCTATAAAAAATAAAAAGAAATTTATTCAATTGCATCTATAATTGCTTTAATTAAGTCATCCTCAGAATCTACATAAATTGCTTTTTCCCCAAAAAAGTCTCTATTTGGTTTGCTAGAAGTCATTACAACCTTCAATCCCAAACTTATACCCTCACGAGGACTATAAAGTAGTGTTTTATTTCGACTAGTAAGGCAAACCATAACTTTTGATTGACCCAATAATTCAAAGTAGGATTCTTTAGAAATGTAACCTGTAAAAAATGGCTTGCCCAATTTTTGTATATTCTCAGAAAGTTTTTTGAAATCGCCAGTAATTTGGGCTTTATATCCTTCTTTTTGTAACTTAAGACATGTCCTAATAATTTCTTCTATTGGTTCATCTGAATTAAAAGAACAGGAGAATAGTACATCATTCTTTTTTTCAACTGAGATGTATTCGCGTAAGTTAGGGTATGGCGTGTTTACAATAATGCTATTGATGGGATAGCTTTCCATTATAAAACGGTTATGTACAATTATTTTTGTTTTGAAAATAGTCTTTGAGAAATATAAATAAATTAAGTTTAAAAAGTATCTGAGTAATTTTCCTTTTTCATTTTCTACTGCACTATTATGACAATCGATATAAATATCTTTTTTAAAAAAATTTAGAACTAAAAGAAAGTTTAATAAAAAATTCCCATCATATTCTAACAAGATCTTATTTGTGGATACTTCTAGTTCAGACAAGCGAGAAATTATTTTGAAGAAATTTGGCAAAGTGGTCTTAATATTAAAACCTAAATTGAAATCTAATTTTTTGATATCGTAAAATTTAGGCAGGGTATCCGAACGTGGACTTTTATTTATAGCAATATATGTGCAGTCGACAAACAGATCATCATTCACTTTATAGGGACCTCAAATTTGATGGTAAAAAAGCATAAAAGAAATCAAGATACTTACCACTTTTTCCATGGTGCATTGCCGCTTGCCCATAATTCTTCCAATAGAGTCTTATCCCTTAAAGTATCCATAGGCTGCCAAAAACCTTCATGATTAAATGCTTTTAGCTCTCCCATTTCAGCAAGTCTAGTTAGAGGTTCTTGCTCCCAGACACAATCCTGCCCATCAATTAATTCAAGAACTTTAGGTGAGAGTATGAAAAACCCTCCATTAACGAAACCTCCATCGCCTTTTGGTTTCTCTTCAAACCCGCTCACAAGATCATCTTCTATTTTCAAGGCACCAAATCTAGCAGTTGGATATACGGCTGTGACCGTCGCTTTCTTGCCATGTTTTTTATGAAAAGTAATAGATTTACTGATATCGATGTCACTAACTCCATCGCCATAAGTAAAGCAAAATGCTTTTTCATTCTTTATGTATTTACTGACAGCCCCTAACCTTCCACCAGTCATAGAGTTCTCACCAGTATCAACAAGAGTTACAACCCATGGCTCAGCACGACCATCATGCACCTCCATCTCATTTTCGTTCAACTTAAATGTTACATCAGACTGATGTAGAAAATAGTTTGAAAAGTATTCTTTAATAACATAGCCTTTGTAACCACAACAAATGATGAACTCATTTACTCCATGAGCAGAGTACATTTTCATAATGTGCCAGATAATCGGCTTTCCACCGATTTCAATCATAGGCTTGGGCTTTAAATCAGTTTCCTCACTGATTCTTGTTCCAAGGCCGCCTGCCAGTATTACTGCCTTCATCTATTCTCCTTAATTAGTCCGTTTAAATATATCGTGAGGTATTTCTTTTTTGATATCTACGATAAATTGTCAAATAGTCTTTTAGGTTAACAAATCTATATACCACGGCATCACTTTATCAATACCTTCCAAAATAGTGAACTCAGGATTGTAACCTAGTCCTTCTTTAGCTTTATTTATGTCAGCTTGTGAGTGACGGACATCACCAACTCTAAAATCTCTATAAGTTGGCTCAACTTTTTCATAAATTCCTCTTGATGCAAGTGATTTTTTTATAGCTAAATATAATTCATTAAGCGTTGTGCGATCACCAACGGCTACATTGTACACTTGATCTTTAGCATCATCTTGCGCGGTAGCTGCTAAAATATTCATCTGTACTGTATTTTCAATAAAACAAAAATCTCGGCTTGTTTTTCCATCTCCATTAATAAATAACTTATCGCCCTTAATCATAGCTATTGTCCATTTTGGGATAACAGCAGCGTAAGCACCATTTGGATCCTGACGTTTGCCAAACACGTTAAAGTAACGAAGGCCTATTGTTTTAAAACCATAGCTTCGGGAATAAACTCCTGCATAAAGTTCATTAACATATTTCGTAACAGCGTATGGAGATAGAGGATTTCCAATATTTTCTTCAACTTTAGGTAACTTTAAGTGATCGCCGTAAGTAGAGCTACTGGCTGCATATGTGAAACTCTTTACCTTTTCTTGCTTTGAAGCATGCAATATATTCAAGAAACCTGAAATATTTACACTGTTTGAACTTATGGGATCCTCTATGGATCGCGGCACCGAGCCAAGTGCTGCTTGGTGCAAAACATAATCAACGCCTTCTACAGCAGAAATGCAAGTTTCATACTCGCGAATATCACCTTCAATAAAAGTAAATTTTTGCCATTGAGCCTTAGTCACTGAGTTTTGTACTTCATCAAGATTTCTTGAATAACCTGTTGCAAAATTATCTAAACCTACAACAGTTTGATCCAACACAAGCAATTGTTCTAAAAGGTTAGACCCAATGAATCCCGCAACACCTGTAATCAGCCAAACCTTTGGCTTTGATTTAAGCTGGATTTGAGTATTGAGGTAATTAGACACAGTTGTCTCTTGAAATAGAAAGTTTTTTACAATCGAATATCAACATCATCTTTAGGAAGTACATATTTGAGGTCATAAAGAATATGTTTTTGTTTTCCAAACTTCCGAATAGTCTTTATTCCCATTTTCTTAAACTCATCATGTGCAACTGTTATTAAAATTGCATCATAGCTTGCTTCTTCAGCTTCTTTACTTACCGACAAACCATACTCTTTCTCAGCTACTTCAAGATCACAACAGGGATCAATGATATCGATATCAACTTCATATTCTTTAAGCTCATTAACTATGTCAATGACCTTACTATTCCTAATATCAGGACAATTTTCCTTAAAAGTAAGCCCCATAAGCAATATCCTTGATTTTCTAATCTCAATTTTTTCATTGATCATTTTTTTAATTAGTTGAGATACAACGTAACTACCCATCCCATCGTTTATCTTACGACCGGCTAAAATCATCTCTGGACGGTATCCAACCTCTTCTGACTTGTGAGTTAAGTAATAAGGATCTACCCCAATACAATGTCCTCCAACCAAGCCTGGACGAAAAGGAGAAAAATTCCACTTAGTACCAGCTGCTTCTAATACCTCTTGTGTGTCTATCTCTAATTTATTAAAAAGCATTGCAAGTTCATTGATTAAAGCAATATTGACATCACGCTGAGTGTTTTCAATTACTTTAGCTGCTTCTGCCACTTTAATTGAGCTTGCCTTGTGGGTTCCAGCTTTAATTACCGTAGAATATAGATCGTCGACAAAATCAGCAGTATCCTGATTTGATCCAGAAGTTACCTTTAAAATATCTTCTACATTGTGAGTCTTATCCCCAGGATTGATTCTCTCAGGGGAATAACCCACAAAAAAATCTTTATTAAGTCTTAAACCAGAAAGATTCTCAACCACTGGGATGCAATCATCCTCAGTAGCTCCTGGATAAACAGTTGACTCATAAATAA
>MDSZ01092991.1_pt1 | contig 31027 bp, 23 predicted proteins | sample 811201 | NCBI WGS metagenome assembly MDSZ01 (sample SAMN05326647, study PRJNA326480) | marine metagenome | isolation source: seawater | place: Indian Ocean: North | collected 2010 | reverse complement strand
TTACTGTCAGCCGCATCGGTTATGAGCCCGTTACTTTCACTGCTTCAGTGGGAATGCCGATCGAACTCATTGCTGCTACTGTACCAGGAGAAGAACTTTTTGTACTGGCAAACCGGGCTGTCCCCGGAGTGACGCCAGCTGCGTTTTCCACGCTTACGGCAGATGAGATAGCTGATCACTACAGTTTTCAGGATGTTCCGATGGTTCTTGCCACAGAACCGGGAGTATTCGCCTACAGCGAAAGCGGCAACGGGACCGGCTATTCTTACGTCTCCATCCGAGGATTCGAACAGAGTCGAATAGCCGTCATGCTGGACAATGTCCCGCTGAACGATAACGAAAGTCATCAGGTTTACTGGGTGGATCACGGAGATATACTCTCGGATGCGGAAGATGTGCAGATACAGCGGGGGATAGGTAATTCGCTTTATGGCTCAGCAGCGTTCGGAGGTTCCATAAATGTCTTATCCAGAATTCGGACAGGCAACGAGGTCTTCACTCTTAATGGGGGTAGAGGATCCTACGGCACAAAAAAACTCTCCGCAAGCTATGGTTCGGGAGGCCGTTTCGGTGATCAGCTGAGTCTGTCCGCCCGTCTTTCTCAGGTTGAGTCAGATGGTTACAGGGAATACCATCACAGCCTCCAACAGGCACTTTCTTTTGGAGCTGAATATCGCGGGGAAAAAGCAACCTATCAGTTCCGGGGACTGTTAGGTTATGAGAACAGTGATCTGTTATGGGATGGTGTTTACGGAAATGATATCAGCGACCGGGAACTCCGCCGGAAAGGCTACAAGGGATTCACTGACGATTTCTTCCAGCAGGTCTATTCCCTTAATTCCCACATCAAGCTGAGCGAGAGTTCCTCTTTCCACAACACCGCTTACCTTGTAATGGGAAGTGGTTACTACGAGGCAGAGAAGTATGACAAATCGTTCTACGACTACAATCTCGACACTATTACGGATTCCGCCTACGCCGATAGTACCACTGATCTTCTCCGCCGAAAGTGGATCGTCAACCGCTATTTCGGCGTAGTGCCTCAGTGGACTTTGAAGCGCGACCGTCTGCGGCTTGATATAGGTGGGGAAATTCGTTTTTATGAAGGAGACCACTTCGGTGATATTTCCCAATTTTCCGCGCCGGAACTGGCGGACATTGATGAGTTCAGGTACTATGAGTATGTCGGTACCAAGCACTCTTTCACAGCATTTGCGCACGTTGTTTATGATTTAACCGACCGGCTGCTGGCTACTGCCGATGTACAGTTTCTCAGCCACAGGTGGAATATGAATCAGGAGCCCATCGGTCACGCTGTTGGGCACCAAATATCAGCAGACTGGGATTTTCTCAATCCGCGCATGGGATTGACTTACAGAATAAGTGATGCACTTTCAGTCTTCGGCAGCTACGGTAAGGCGGAAAAGGAACCGGCAGACGACCAGATCATCAATGCTGATGAATGGTCGTTCACACCGCAGGGTGCCTACCCTGAACTGATCTACGATGCTGAGTTTGGGATGAATCACACTGGTCTTGCTCATAGCGTTAGCCTGAACCTCTACCGCATCAATCTGGAGAATGAGGTGATGCAAACCATCAGCTTTGAGGAAGAGGGATACTATGAGTATAGCCAGATTGAAGGGACGATACACCAGGGTCTTGAGCTTGATGCTGCTTGGCAGTTGGGGAGTCGCCTGCAGTTAAGTGTCAACGGCGCCTTCAATGAGAACTTCTACTCCAGTGGAGAACTTGAGAGCAATCTTCTGCCCAACCGGCCTGACGTTCTTGCCAATGCGACAGCGTCATACAGATCTTGGAAAACGGTGCGGCTCATGGCTCACGTCCAGCATGTAGGCAAGCGGTACATTGATTCAGCGAACAGTGAAGAGAATGCTATTGAACCTTATTCACTTCTCAATCTCGGTGCCAGCTACCGATGGGGCTCGCTGACGCTTTCAGCGAAGGTCAACAATGCCCTCGATACGCTTTACGTAACGCACGGCTCAGATTGGGGTGCATATTGGCCGGGAGCGACGCGGAACTTCTATCTGAGTATCGGTTGGAAGATGTGAAAAGTGACTAAAGATGTTTTCTTTCTCAGAAAAGTGGTGTAAATCACTCTAATCTAGAACAGCTTGAATTTTGTTTGTATAACTAATAAAAAAAGCGAAATTCTCCTCGAAATGAAAAAGATTTTTACCACTCTAATGTTGGTACTAGCGCCCGTTTTCGGTCAAGTAATTGACTTTACTGTAGACTTTACTCCATATGTTATTTACTACTTGTCGGCAGTGGACATAAGCACCGGGGAGTCAAATGTTCCTCTTTTCTTGGCAAGACTTGAAAGGACACAGTCTGCACCTGACAGCGTTCCTGTGCATTTTGATTTTGAGATTACAGTTCAATCTGACGCTCTTGGATTTTACGAAGAAGAGACACTTGTTCATATCAAGACTAAGGAAGAGAGTCCACTGATTCTCACAGCTCCCATCACCATGACTAACCAGATGTTAACCTTAGATACTAGACAGTTGCTTGATGATGCTGGGAATCTAGTTAACATGAATTTAGAAGTTGTGGAGACAGTAGATCTTGAACAGACAGATGAACTTCTTAATGCAGTAATAGCCACAGGAAGACTCCCGGATGGTATATACCGCTTCATGGTAACTGCTACGCCGGAAGGGGGGTCACCTCTGATGAGGGATGATGTCTTGAATGTATCTTCCCCTCTGGACTTGCAATTGATCGCTCCCGGGGGCGCATTGGCAGATACAGCCTCAAATGAGATATATACATCTTACCCTGTTTTTCAGTGGGATTCTGACCCATGCATGGTACCTGGTGGGTGTGAATTCCTCATTAGAGTTGCTGAGTTTATTCCGTCAGATCATTCCTCAGTAGAACAGGCAATTGAGTCAACCACAAGACTGCCCCTTGATCAGTCTCTGGGATTTTATGCTACCGGTTATGGTGCAACATCATTTCAATATCCTTCTTCTGGTGCAGGAGATCTTGAGCCAGGTAGCGTTTATGTATGGCAGATAAAAAAAATCTTACCTACAACCTTCGGTGAGGAAGAGCTGTTAAGTGAGATTTTGACGTTTAAGGTAAAAGATTTTTCTGAGGAGTCCGACTCGGATGATGGAGCAGACGGTGGAAGCGACATGGTCATTCAGTTATTGCAGACATTATTAGACGAAGGCGATTTCGAGCAGATATTTGGCGAGAACGGTTCCCTCTCAGGATATTCTTCAACCGGCACGATTCTGCTAAATGGATCTTCAACAGATAATTCTACTGTCCAAGCGATGATATCTGAGGGGTTGAACGATAAGATAATTTCGGTAGAGGTTTCAGAATGAACCGCTGGTTGGCGTTTGTACTCATTTTATCGAGTTCGCTCTTATTTGGCGCTGATAAAGTTGCCATGGCAGTAAAAGTAAAAGGCGACGTGAAAGTTTATAAAGTTGATACTGCTGACGGTATTTCTCTAAAACCCGGAACTCCAATACACGATCAAGATAAAATCGTTTCTAATGGAAAGAAATCCTCTGCGATGATTATGTTTTTGGACGACAAGTCTATACTGAAAATTCGTGAAAATTCTCAATTTGTTGTTGGAGGAAAGAAATCACCCGAAGGAATATCAAAAAATGTAAATCTAGGTTACGGTAAGATGGCAGCAAATGTTTCACCGCAAAAGGGTAAGCAGTTCGTCATTTCTACACCTACGTCTGTAGCATCTGTCAAAGGGACTGAGTTCTTTATCTCAAGTGACCCGACTGATGGTGATCAGTTTATTTTGTTCTCAGGATTGTTAGAAGTTGAGAACAGCGTGAGTGGTCAAATTATTAACATGACTGAAGGTGAGACAGCTAACTCTTCTCCGGATGGAGATTTGGAATCTCATGAAACCACTGAAGAAGAGATGGAAGAGTCAGAAGAAGAAGACTCAGGGCAAGTAAACGAATTACGCTTTCAGTTTGAAGATGATTCCGGCAATACTAAAGAAGTTATCATCCAATTCTCCGAATAGGTTATTGAAGTGAGAAAAATAATCTTCCAACTTTTTCTTTTCAGTTCATTTCTTTTCGGTCAGCAAATAATAGTAATGTCTCCTGAGCCGGGATCAAAACAGTCTGGCGAAGATTTGCTTATTGCTGCATCGTTGTATGGTTTAGAAAGTGTAACTCCTGAAATTGTCTTTCTCTACCTTGATGAAGAAGATATTTCCGGTAAAGCATTTATCGATCCAGACATGGTGAGCTACATCCCATCTTTGCTAACACCGGGTGAACATCATATTAAGCTCGTAGCAGGGAAAGTTGATTCTGTCGTCTGGTCATTCGAAATATTGGGAAAGAAAGAAGCAATAGCAGCAGAAAGATCAACATTCAGTGTGGGCGGGAATATTACGTCCAGCACTAATCTAGATAAAATTGAAGATGTATCACTGAATGTGAATCAGCTTGCTGTCAATCTTCACGGTAATGTCTATAAAGATATTAAGTTCAAAACGAAACTCAAGTTGACCTCCGATGAGAATCCACTTTATCAATCAAGAAACTTGTATGGATTAGGATTGACGTTTGGGAAGTATGGACACCTGAACATTGGTGATTCAAATCCTCGTCTGTCCTACTTTACTTTAGCTGGAAAACGAATCCGAGGTCTCGATCTAAATCTAATGTTGGGTCCTATCAATCTTACCTTTATTAAAGGTGAGGTCAATCGAGCAATCCAGGGAGGAAGTGAAATAGATCAAGTCTATTCCCATTCCGTTGAGAGTGATACAGTGGGAACAAAGTTTATGGCTCTTCAGCGCCAAGGGCATACGTTTAGACAGGATCTCTTAGCTGGAAGATTTGGTCTTGGTCGGGGTGAAAAGTTTCGATTTGGGCTTTCCTTTCTTAAGGTAAAAGATAATGTAAATAGCGTGGATGCTGTCATTGATGATGCTTTGATTGAAATTAGTGCAGCTGATACTGTTTTCGGACTTCAGGAAGGGGACCAGTTTACTTATGATGAACTTGTTAATGAGTTGGGGAGTCAACAGTTGGTTGTGTCTGATATTAGCGACTGGTCAGGAGTAAAACCGAGGGACAATATAGTTATAGCAACTGACTTGGGACTGTTCTTAGATCACAAACGGATTGCTTTAGAAGGTGAAGCAGCATTCAGCTTGCTCAACAACGATATTTCCCAGGGAGCTCTAACCCTTGCAGGTTTGGATACTCTTTTGGATTCCCTTCAAGATAATTCAATTGGTGGTTTCATGGACCTTGGCGCTTTTCCCGACCCTGCCGACTACGAAAATATTTTTGTAATTAATCAAAATATGGTACCTCTTTCACCCATATCTCCGGAACTATTTGCTGACAGCGGAGCCATTTCTTTAGGCGAAGCGCTTCTATCAATGCCGTCTCTCGCTTTGCGAGCAAAAGCCACTTTTAACTACTTCGGAAATCTGTTCGGTTTTGAGTTTTCTCAAGTTGGACCTGAGTTTACCTCTCTTGCAAATCCTTATTTAGTTACGGACAATAGAGAGTGGAAAGTGACTGATAAGCTAAGGCTGCTCCAAAACCGGATGTTTTTGACCCTCAGCTATCGACACCAAAATAATGGGATATCCTCATCGTCAGAAAACATTCGGAATCAAAACACATTTACAGCTGGGATTAATGTTATGCCAGGACCAGGTCTCCCAACAGCTAATTTGACCTATAAGACTGTTGCCCGGGATAATGGTATTACTGAAATAACTGAGCTCGATAGTGTTACATTTTCTGATAATCGAGAAAATACACTTCTCAAAAGCATTATACTCAGTTCAAACTACAACTTTAATATAAGGGGATTATCTAATACTGTCATGGGAACCTTTGTACAAGTTGATAAGGAAGATAAGTTTTCTGACCGAGATTGGGATCTTAATTTCGTAGATCCATCACTTTCATCTCAAGTAATAAGTTTAGCTTTAACAACAAGGTTTCCATTTCCTCTTACCACAAATATGGCTGTAACCAATAATGCCAGTGAATATAGTATAGGTCCAGGAGAATGGAACAATCTGGATTTCTTAACTGCCGCTATTAATGGTGATTATAAGCTGAATCAGCTTGGGCTAGTTGTTCTTGGTGGTGTTAATTATGCCAAAGGAACGGGAGCAGCAGATATCTCGTGGATTGGTATAAAAGGTGGTCTCCGCTATAGGATATTGGAGAATCTCAATCTGAATGCTACTGGAGAGCTTAGAGATAAAACAGCAAACGGTGAGAAATCCACTTCTATAATTGCCAGGGCTAATCTGGCCTATACATTCTAATTTATTTTCTGAGAAGTAACGTTTTAATTAGATTAAAGCCCATAACTTAACTTGAGAGTTTCCCAAGGTGAGAAAAGAATAATCGGTGTTCCAAAATTCAGATCACTTAAATAACCAATTCCGAATAATGGGCCTGCACTAACGGATGGAGTTATTGAGAATTTATCAAATTCTGCAGACTTGTATCCAATCTGACCGTCAAAAGATATTAATAACGATTTTACATCTGTAATTCCAAGAAACTCATCCCATTCCCAATAAAGTATCCTTCTTCCCCAAGCTGTGCATGGCTGGCCGGGAGCGACGCGGAACTTCTATCTGAACCTCAGTTACGAGTTATAAAAGTAGGTAATCACAAGAGATAATTTGGTAAGGTAATTTCTTCATTTAAACCAGGTTCTTCCTCTGGTTCCCCAGCTGCTAAACGGAACGGCACCACACCTGCCCAGATTGGGAGTGAGGAATCTTCTTCATCGTCAATGGGCGGCCCAGTGCGGATCTTGGCTGACGCTTCTTCAATCTCAACGGCAACCACCGCTGTCATATCCAGTTCTTTCTGATTTGGATGCCGGATATCCCTCCACCGGCCGGGAATGAGGTGCTCAAAGAAAATCTCCATCGCCTCAAGTTTCTTGGGGTTGTCAGTTATCTCCTCCCCAGTTCCAAAAAGGACTACTGAACGGTAATTCATGGAGCTGTGCATGGCTGATCGGGCAAGTACGAGTCCGTCCATGTGAGTAACACAAATAGATAGAGGAGCTCCCGATTTAACCACTTGAAGCAGTCGGCTCCCTTTAGATCCGTGGAGCAAAATTTGGTCATCTGATCGTGCGTGAATAGTGGGAATGACAAATGGTTGATCATCCAGAGCAAAACTCACATGACAGATGAAAGCTTCATCAATAATTTTGTAGATGGATTCCTTGTCATAATGCGCACGTTCACTATGGCGCTTGATGTGGCTACGATCGGTTTTAGAACTGTTAGGCATTTTAGACTCCTTTACTAAAATTTAATATTTTGAAAATACGAATTAGATATTGCTATTTATAGGAAATTTGATTGAAGAAAGAGGGGCGTAACGTTTAACTTTATCCAATGCCCTCCCAAGATAGAAAGCGCCTTTTCCTCATTGATGGCTACGCCATGGTTTACCGTGCCCATTTTGCAATGATCCGAAATCCGCTTATCACTTCTGACGGCCGGCACACCAGTGCGCTCTTCGGTTTCGTCAACTCCATTTTCAAAATTCTACGTGACGAGGAGCCTGACTATCTTGTTGCCGTATTTGATGCCAAGGAGAAGACCTTCCGCCACGAAATGTATCCGGAGTACAAAGCGACACGGGAAAAAATGCCGGATGAACTTCAGGATCAACTGCCTGATCTCTGGCGCCTTATCGATACCTTCAATATTCCGAGAATGGTCTTGCCCGGTTACGAAGCAGATGATATCATCGGCGCACTGGCAGTTTCCGCGAAAGAGCAGGGAATTGAGTCGTATATCGTCAGCGGTGATAAGGATTTCATGCAGCTTGTAAATGATCACATTTTTCTCTACACGCCGGGTAGACAGGGAGCTTCGGCAGATATTATTGATTCCAGCGGAGTGGAAGCGAAGTGGGATGTGAAGCCGGAGCAGGTCGTAGACTTTCTTGCTCTTATGGGTGACAGCTCAGATAATGTGCCGGGTGTTGCCGGAATCGGGAAAAAGACGGCTGTCACATTACTCCAAGAATACGGCGACCTCGATACAATACTCTCCAATGCGGATAGTGTGAAGAATAAGCGCCCCCGAGAAGGATTGCTTAACGGATCGGAAGCAGCTCATCTATCCAAGGAACTGGTGACCATCAAGACTGACTTGCCCATATCCACGGACATGAATGATTTCGTGCGCCAATCGTTTGACTTCGACGCGGCGGAAGAGATGTTTCGGGAGCTGGAATTCGTCCGGCTTTTGGGGCAGTTGAACGAGTTCAGGAAAGATGACATCCTTGATGAATCTTCTGATATAGAAAAGAATTATCAGTTGGTTGACAGTCAACAGAAGCTGGATGATCTTGTTCAGAAGCTTCAAGCTGCCGAGCTGATTTCTATGGATATTGAGTCTACCAGCCCTGACCCCATGCAGGCGGAGATTGTGGGTTTCAGCTTCGCTACAGAAGCGAATGCCGGGTGGTATATTCCGGTACAGTATCCGGAAAAGGAAAAGCCGCTTTTCAAAGGTGAAGACGATCTTGCTATAGTTCTTCAAACATTAAAGCCTATGTTTGAGAATGAAAAGATCTCCAAGTGCGGCCAGAATCTGAAATACGACTGTCTTATTTTAAAGAACAACGGCATCGAAGTGGCCGGCATTGAGTTTGATTCAATTGTAGCTGCTCACCTTCTAAAACCTGAAGCCCGGTCATACAAATTAGACTATCTGAGCGAAGAATTTCTTCACTATCGAATGCAGCCCATCACTGATCTTATCGGCAGCGGGCGTAATCAGATTACCATGGCTGAAGTTCCTCTTGAAAAAGTCACTTTTTATGCCGCTGAAGATGCTGACATCGCTCTTCAGCTCGTTCCTATACTTCGGGAAAACCTGGCGGAGTCGGAGTTGGAAGAGTTCATGAAAAGTGTGGAGCTGCCGCTCATCCCTTCTCTTTTACAGATAGAGCAAAACGGAGTTTACGTTGACAGGGAAATGATGACGGAAATGTCACAGTGGATGGAGAAAAAGTTGGATGACTTCAGTAGTGAGATTTATAGTCTGTCAGGTATGAAATTCAATCTCAACTCCACTCAGCAGCTTGCCACTATTTTATTTGATCACATCGGATTGAAACCGATTCGAAAACGTTCAACTGACGTCAATGTGCTGGAAAGGCTAAAGAACAAACACCCTCTTCCTGAGAAGATTCTGGAGTACCGGAAATTCAAGAAATTGAAGTCAACGTATGTGGATGCCATCCCCAAACTTATCCATCCTGAAACCGGGCGGATACATTCGTCGTTCAGTCAAACAGTGGCAGCAACAGGCCGGTTGTCGAGCAGCAATCCGAACTTCCAGAATATCCCCATCCGTTCCGAAGAAGGCCGTGAAATCAGGAAAGCGTTCAGAACTCAGGATAAAGGGTGGTTGATTTTTTCTGCAGATTACTCCCAAATCGAGCTCCGTATTATGGCTCACTTGAGTGGTGATACGGCACTTAAAGAATCGTTTGAAAAAGGTGAGGATATCCACGCTAGTACTGCTAGCAGCATCTATGGTGTTCCGCTGGATGATGTTCTTCCTGAGATGCGCAGGATGGCCAAGATCGTCAACTTTGGAGTAATGTATGGCGCCGGACCTTACCGTCTTTCTCAGGAGTTTGGCATACCAGTGAAGGAAGCAGATACAATTATAGGAGCATATTTCGCCCGCTATTCCGGAATCAAGTCATTTGTGAATGAAACCTTGGAAAAAGCAAGAGATAACAAGTTTGTAACCACCATGCTGGGCAGAAAACGGTTCTGCCACGATATTGATAATTCGAACCAGAGAATCAGGATGGCAGTTGAAAGAGCCATCATCAATCACCCCATTCAGGGGACAGCAGCGGAAATGATCAAACTCGCCATGATTGCCATTGAGAAGAAGATGAGGTCAGAGAAATTCAAAGCCAAGATGATTCTGCAAATTCATGATGAACTGTTATTCGAAGTCCCGCAAGATGAATTAGATGATCTGAAGGGAGTGGTAGTTGAGGAGATGGAGATTGCTCTGCCGCTGGATGTTCCGGTAGTAGTGGATTGCGGTGAAGGTGAATCGTGGTACGAAGCACATTAGGGATTGACTATTGTTGAATTTTATGTTGGGATTGTTGAATGAAGATTTACAAGAGTAACAAAATGTCAGAATCACAGATGATACAGATAACACAGATTACTCAGATTGTTTTAATCAGCGAAATCCAGCTATCAGTGAAAATCTGCGATTCAGACAATGAATAAAACATTAAACATTTTCACCATTAAAAAAATAGAAGATTAAATGGTCAATCAAAAATCGAAAATAGTCAAGTAAAAATTGGAAGCTTCTGTTTCACTAAAAAAAGTCGGTAAACTACTGGATGGCCAGTCGGTTTTAGCTGGACTGTCGTTCGGTATCGAGCGCGGATCTATCATGGCGCTGGTAGGTCTCAATGATGCTGGCAAGAGTACTCTTCTTCGGGTGCTGGCTGGAGTCTCGAGACCGGAATATGGAAATGTTTTCATCAATGGTTTGGACATTCAGCTTCGCCCAGAAGAGACCAGGCGGCTGGTGGGCTACATGCCGCAAACGCCCAATTTTGATAATCAACTCACTTTAAGAGAAAACTATCTTTTCCACGGCGCACTTTATCATCTAACTAACAGCGTCATTAAGAGTCAGATTGCCAAATTGACGAGGACACTCGATTTGGCAGACATGCTGGATTACTTTCCAGATGAACTTTCCCGCGGCTACCTGAAACGAGCCATGTTAGTACGAACGCTTCTTCACGATCCACCAGTGCTGTTTCTGGATGAACCAACCTCGTCTCTCGACATTCGAGGAAAATATCTGGTGTGGGATCTATTTGAGAATCTTCGGGGTAGTAAGACTATCGTCTATGCCACGCAATCCCTTGAGGAAGCGGAACATGTCCATGACAGGATATCCATTCTTCATCACGGAAAGATTGTCCTCGAAGGAAGTCTGGACCGCCTTTTAGAAACCACCGGTGAACTGCACCATTTCCAGATTCACTTCCGTAAACTGAATGACGATATGCTGCAAACTCTCTCTAAAATTACCACCGTTGTACGACCTGAGAAGATCGGGGAGACGTTTGATTTCTACGGCCGGGATCGGCAGGTTCTCTTTGATGTGATGAAATTGGCTATTCAGTCTTCTCTAGTGGATTACAAAGCAGAGAAAGTAGGATTGGAAACGCTGCTTGTTTCTGTAACTGAAGATTTGGAGGAGTGATGCTGATAAGTACATTTATAAAACGCCGTACCCTTCACATCCGCCACCGCTGGATTGGTTATTTAACATCACTTCTCTTAATACCGCTAGCCCTCTATTTTACACTTCAGCTCAGCTTGGGTGAGTGGCTTGATGCTGATTGGCTTTTTCCCGGTATACTATTTATCATGGCACTTATGGCTGGAATGCTCCCTCTCTGGGGAGACCTTCAACGTAACATCCATTCCGGTTTTTTCGACTGCATTGCTGCCTCACCTAATAGTGGATTAGTTATTGTAACGTCTATGATTCTGTCAACCGTACTAGAACTGTTTTTACGAACTATTGTGACAGCAACTGTTTTAATAATCCTTATTGGCAATATGCCTTCTGTTCTACCTCTTCTAGGAACTATTTTGATGGCCGCTTTGGCAGGCCTGTTTGGATCAAGTTTGGTCACTGTTTGGCTATTTGCTGCCAATCAAAGAAGCAGTCATTTCTTCGGCATCTTTTCTACACTGCTATTTATGATCTTTGCTTCAGGCTGGATGATTCCTCTAGAGAACTATCCCGAACCTCTGGCGTCGATTCTAACATGGCTTCCCACATCTCAACTGATGTCCGCCGGCAGAAGTCTGTTCATGGCTGGACAGTTTACAGATTGGATGTGGATTATGGCTGTGGCGGAAACTGTATTGCTGATAATCCTTTCCGGATACCTATTTAAGAAGGTCTACTCCCGATGAAGGCATATCTCTCAGGTGCAATTGAAAATGCTAGCGATGAAGGTAAGGAATGGCGAGACGAAATCTCTGAATGGCTGTCGTCTGAAATTAATCACGAGGTTTTCAATCCCCTGGATGTGGAAAAAACTCTCATTACGCCTGACGAACATCAAAATTTTCGCTCTTGGAGAGAAACGGACTACGATAAATTCCAAAGTGTCGTTCGCAAGTTTATTGAAAGGGATCTTGACGAGGTTTGCTTTGAGTCTGACTATATAATTTGCTATTGGGATGACGCAGTTCGGGATGGAGGTGGAACACACGGTGAAGTGACTGTTGCTTATCGTAATCGTATTCCGGTTTATCTTGTTCTGGGAATGCCTTTCTCCAGAATAAGTGCGTGGATATTGGGTTGCAGTTCAGAAGTGTTTAACAGTTTTGATGATCTAAAGGAGTTTCTGCTAAAAAAATATGGTTAACTGTGCTTCAGTTTTCATCGATGGTGGAGGAACTTCAACGGATCTTCTGTTGTTGGACAGATCATCATCAAAAGGGGTAATAGTTTCTGGTGGGGGAATAAATCTTAACGCATCAGGAATGGAATGTCTGAAAGAATTTGATCGTCTGATATATTCAGCTATGGACTCTCTTGATATTTCCATAGACCAGGTGGACGAGGTTATCGCAGGATTAGCATCTCGACGAAAGAAGGCCAATCGGGAGGCTTTTCAAGAAAAGTTGAGCTCTCTCTTTTCGAAAGCCCGAGTTATACAAGTTAACGACTCTGAATTGGCTCATAGAGGAATCTGGGGGAAAGGGGCAGGATTTACAATTTTAGCAGGAACTGGTTCTGTCGGAATCGGAACGAATGAAAATGGTCAAATATATTTCACCGGCGGTTTGGGTCATATGATTGGAGATGAAGGAAGTGGATATTGGCTGGTAAAAACCGCAATAACAGAATTGATAACCAATGAACGTTCTACCTTTGAAGAACTGGTACAACTTCGGGAACACCTTATGCAGCATTACAATTCAGATACCTTCGAAGAACTCCTGACTAAGCTTTCCAATAACATTAACGCTTCTTCCCTCATGGCTTCCGGAACTCCTGTAATATTGGAAGCAGCTGAAAACGACAATTATTTTGCTGATCACATTGTAAGAAAAGGAGCCGATCATCTGTCCGAACTTGTTCTCGAACTACATGAGAAAATGAATACCTCCAATGGTGACTTGTCACTCGGTTGTACCGGATCGGTGATAAAAAAATCGGCCTATTATCGCCAATGCTTGGAAACAGCACTTCTCTACGAATTCGACTCCGTAGAGTGGAAAAGATCTTCTTTTCCACCTGTATACGGTGGATTCGTTCTCTCTTCTGCTGGATACACACCTGCTGATTTCGATCAGTTCGAGATAAAGAATGTATAACCCTGTAGCTGAGATTCATCTGGGTCGACTTTCGCGCAATCTGCAGAAAATTCGAGCTCAGGTTGGAGATGTCTTGATTATGCCGGTAGTAAAGGCGAATGCCTACGGACATAGCGCTGTTCATATTGCCAGGAAACTACAGGATGAGGGTATAAGATACTTGGCTGTATTTACAATGGGTGAGGCTTTGGAGCTCAGGCAGAACGGAATTACTTTACCTATTCTGCTTTTCAGCAGACTGACTCCGGATATGCTTGAACCGGCTGTGGAGAACAACCTGACGGTCAATATTTCCTGGCCGGATGATATGGATTTCCTTACAGCTTATATCGCTGACAAGGGAAAAGGTCCGAAAGTCCATCTTAAAGTTGATACCGGAATGTCCCGTCTGGGAATCGCTTTTGATGAAGCTACTGATATTCTTGAACGATTGGCAAAAACTTCTCAGATCGAGTTGGAAGGAATATATTCGCATTTTGCAACTGCTGATGAAGGTGATCTGACGTATGCTCAATTGCAGACATCAAGATTCAATGAGATTGTTGATTTGGCCAAAAAGATGAAGCTGAACGTAAAGTTTTTCCATATGGCAAACAGCGGAGCTGTGCTTAATCTGCCTGAATCCTTATTTAATCTTGTGCGAGTGGGAATACTTCTCTATGGCGCTTATCCCTCAGACGAGACGTCGGAAAATATCAAAGTTGAACCGGTGATGAATTTCAAAGGTCCCATCGTAACCGTAAGAAAAGTGTCGGCAGGAACGCCGGTCAGCTACGGCTCTGTTTATGTGCCGGATGAGGATTGTAATATTGGAGTAATCCAGACCGGTTTTGCCGATGGTCTCCCCAGGAATTGGTATGAGAATGGCTATGTTGGTTACAAAGGGGAGCAGTTCCCAATTGCCGGACGTATTTGCATGGATCAGATGATGGTCAATTTTGGAGATGTCGTTCCCAAAGTAGGTGAAGAAGTGCTATTCTTCGGTGATGACGGTGAAAATCACATCCGTATCGAAGATATTGCTCGAGAAGTGAATCTGACTCCTTATGTATTGATGACCGCCATAGGCGGACGGACGAAAAGAGAGTTTGTGGAGGATTAGAGGTGCGAAAATTATTTATCATGAGCTTTATTGTCATAATCACTGGTTGTGCAGTTGGACCTCCTGTAGAGAAAGTTGTTGGGCCTCCTTCTGCGGCTGATCTTTCACTGGAAGAGAAAGTTGGCCAGATGTTCATGATTCGCTATTCCGGCAGCTTTTATCAGGAGAATTCCTATACCTATCGCTGGATGAAGAGACTGATCGAAGAGCGGAAGATTGGTGGAGTCATTCAATTCCTCGGCAGCATTCATGGCACAGTTGAGAATCTAAATGAGCTTCAGAGAATCAGTAATTTACCTCTGCTCATCGCCGCTGACTATGAGCGGGGTGTGGGTCAGCTTCTCGATGGCGGAACCCTGTTTCCTACCAATATGGCTTTGGCAGCTACCAACTCCCCGGGATTGGCGTACAAGCAGGGGAGGATTACCGCCAAGGAAGGGAGAGCCGTAGGCGTTCATGTTACTTTTGCACCAGTTATGGATGTGAATAGCAATCCCAATAATCCAATTATTAACTTTCGTGCCTATGGCGATTCCCCGGAAATTGTAGAACGATTCGGCCGTGCTTTCATCCGTGGTGTGCAGGAAAATAACATGATCGCCACTGCAAAGCACTTTCCCGGTCATGGAAATACGGCTACTGATTCGCATACGTCACTTCCGGTTATTGCTGCAGATCGGGATGATTTTGAACGGGTAGATCTAGCTCCATTCAGAGCTGCTGTAGAATCAGGTGTGGGGATGATCATGGTTGGACACATTGCTGTGCCGTCAATCTCAAATAATGATCTGCCGGCGACCATGACATCTGAGCTCAATGGCGACTTACTCCGAAAGGAACTTGGCTTTGACGGTATCATTGTGACGGATGCTCTGGAAATGGGCGGTATTACCGACTCACATTGGGCGGGAGAAGCGGCCATCCGGGCCATCGAAGCCGGGACGGATATTGTGCTCCTTCCTCTGGATGTGGATCGAGCTATGGAATCGGTACTTGATGCCGTGAAAAGTGGAAGACTGCCTGAACGTCGCATCGATGAATCGGTTCAGCGAATTCTCAAGATGAAGTCAGAATTAGGATTGTGGGAAAAACGGGAGGTGAGTTTAAAGGAAGCGCAGTCCGTCGTTGGAGACAACGAACACAGTGCGGCAGCATCAGAGATCGCTCAAAAATCCATAACTCTCGTCAGTGACAAGCTAAATACCGTTCCTGTCCGGGCTGAAGAAGCTGACACACTTACGCATCTCATCCTCTCCACCGATGATGGACTTCGTTCTATGTCTAGCACATTCGGCAGATCAGTTTCCAGAATCCATGGTAACGTAAAGTCTCAGTTCATTCACGAACCGGTAGATGAGTATGACATCCAGCGCATCCTGAAAGAATCGGCTACATCTGACTACATCATCTGTTCGCTCTTCATCCGCGTGCGCATGAACAAGGGGCAAGTCTCCATTGATCCTTCCCACCGGGAGTTGATTGCCCGCTTGCAAGAGACGGGAATTCCTGTCGTCGTCACTTCGTTCGGAAGTCCGTATGTGCCGGATGTGGACAATCTGGATGCCTATCTCTGTGCCTACGGATATGGTAGCATTTCGCAGAAAGCTATGGCGGATGCCATCTTCGGTGCCGTTTCCATTGGCGGAAAACTACCGGTGCAGCTCAGCGCTGAACTTTCTGTTGGGCACGGATTGAAGCGCTCACCGAGGAAAATGCTCCCTATTTCTGATGAGTACGATTTTAGCGCAGTTTCACCAATTGTCGAGCGAGCCATTGCAAATTCTGTCTTTCCGGGAGCCCAAGTCGCCGTGATTAAGGAAGGTGAGTTGGTCTGGACTTTCGAATCCGGCCGGCAGACATATAATGAAGATTCACCGCCCGTGACGGCAAAAACTATCTATGATGTGGCATCTCTGACGAAAGTGACCTCCACGTCGCCGGTGGCCATGAAGCTTGTAGAGCAGAAAAAGCTGCCGCTGGATGAGCCCATAAATGAGTTTATTCCGGATTTTTCTGGAGGTGATAAGGACAAGATTACGATTCGCCACATGTTGACTCACTCCGCCGGTTTACAAGCGTACGATGAATTTCCGCTCGGTACCACAGGCGAAGAGATTGTGTCAAGTATCGTAGAGAGGCCGCTGGTTGCCGTTCCTGGCGAAAAGTACATCTACAGCGACTTCGGTCCCATCCTGCTTGGGAAGATCATGGAGAAAGTGACTGGGCGAGCTCTGGAAGATTTGGCAACAAGCTATGTTTTCCGTCCACTTGGGATGACCAGCACGATGTTCAACCCCGATTCTACTTTCCTTCCACGAATTGCTCCAACGGAGATTGACGAGCGGTACAAGCGTGGCCTCGTACACGGGATTGTCCATGATGAGCGAGCATGGCAGTTGGGAGGCGTCGCCGGGCACGCAGGACTCTTTTCCACTGCGACCGATTTGGCCCGCTATGCTCAGATGATGATTAACAGAGGATTTTACGGCGGGCGCCGCTACTTCAAGAGATCCACCATCGAGGATTTCACTCGTCGACAGGAGATACCGCCAGGAAGTGAACGGACATTAGGGTGGGATACACCCTCGGAAGAGGGGAGTCTGGCTGGGGACTTTTTCTCGCCCGGCAGCTACGGCCACACCGGCTTTACCGGTACCTCCATGTGGATTGATCCGAACCGTAAGATTGCTATCATTTTGCTGACGAACCATGTCCATCCATCTCGAGGGAAACCAGGTGAAGAGTTTGATATGTGGAAAGCAGAAATGCGTGAAGTCAGGCGGGCTTTCCAGAACGGTGTCATGAAGATTCTCCTTGATGGAAACTAGAGGGTAGTTTGCAGCAAATTGATTTTATTGTCCTTTTTGCTTATCTGATTTTAGTCGTCGGCATCTCAGCCTGGGCCGGTAGGAGACAGACATCGGCGTCCGGTTTCTTTCTCGGCGATCGGAATCTGCCGTGGTGGATGGTCATGTTTTCTGTCGTCGCTACGGAGACCTCCGTTCTTACGTTTCTCTCCATTCCGGGAGTGGCCTATAATTCCGATCTCGGATTTCTGCAGCTCGCTTTCGGATATATCATTGGAAGGTGGGTTATTGCACAAGCGCTGCTCCCTACGTATTTCCACGAAGGGATTGAGTCCACATACGAATTCATCAGGAACAGGTGGGGATCATTTGTACAGCGGTTCGCCTCGCTGGTATTTCTCGGTACGCGAATCCTCGCCGATGGTGTCCGCCTCTTTATGACGGCTATTCCGCTGTCACTCATCACCGGATGGTCCTATCCGCTCTCCATCGCCATTATCGGCCTTTTTACGCTGATTTACACCCTCATCGGAGGTATCCGTTCAGTGATCTGGGCCGACACCATCCAGTTCGGAATTTACCTGCTGGGTGCAGGTGCTGTATTCGTGGTGCTGTCCGGATTGGTAAGCGGCGGATGGCCTGCAATTTTCACTTCGGCGGGAGAGAGTGGAAAGCTGACGATGATTCACTTCAATTTTGATGGTGGATTTGCCGGGATCATCGAGCATCCATACCAGTTTCTGACTGCTGTCATTGGCGGGATGTTCCTATCTATGGCATCGCACGGTACAGATCACCTCATGGTTCAGCGGCTTCTCTCTTGTCGCGGTATCAAAGGTGCTCAGAAAGCGCTGGTGGGAAGCGGTATATTAGCATTTATCCAGTTTGGAATTTTCCTCATTCTTGGAACTGGAATCTGGGTCTTCTTCGAAGGTCGCGACATGAAAGCTAACGAGGTTTTTTCCACATTCATAATTGAGTATTTACCGGCGGGATTGACAGGTTTTATCGTCGCCGGTATTTTCTCCGCTGCCATGTCCACGCTCAGCTCTTCCATAAATGCTTTGGCATCTTCCAGCATGATCGATTGGTTCAAAGGGAGCCGCCCGGACAGATACAATTTAACCACATCTCGCATGCTGTCAGTCTTTTGGGCAGTCGTGCTGGTTGGGGGCGCCATGCTGTTCACATCGGAAGAGACACCGCTGGTGGAAGTGGGACTCTCCATCGCGTCGTTCACGTACGGAGGTTTGCTCGGTTTCTTCTATCTCGGGCGGAAGGCGCCTGATATTCACAGGCATAGCGTAACGTTCGGTTTTACAATAGCACTGCTCACCATGGTTGCAGTCGTCAAATTTACTTCGGTGGCATGGCCGCTTTACACGGTGATCGGTCTGATATCTATGGTTATTGCTTCTAAGGGGTTCGAAGAAATAAGGATATCAAGTGAAACTTAAGATTATCACTGTAACACTTGTAATATTGTCTATAAGCTCAGTTGCTGTTGCACAGGATTTTGAATATTCTGAAATCTTTCCTTTACCGGAAACGGGGTTTATTGAGCAGGTTCTTAACGGGCTCGATGTACTGGAGGAACTTTCGTTTCAGCCCCTTTACGGAAAAACTATCGTGGTTTTGACGAATCACACCTCCGTGAGTCGAAAAGGAGTCCATCTACTCGATTTATTGACTCAATATCAGGATAGTATCTCTTTAAAAATCGTCTACACACCAGAACACGGATTGTTTTCCCCATCTGATGATATGGTCAGTTTGCCATCTGAAGGGAAAGATCCAAGATTCAACGCACAGATCAAGTATCTTTGGGAGCGGAGATTTCGCCCGGATATTCTTGATCTTTACGGAGTTGATCTTATTTTAATTGATATTCAAGATCCCGGCTTGCGCTATTTTAGCTACATTACCACTGTTACGAAAATGATGGAAGCCGGTGCAATTGCCGAGGTTCCCGTTATGGTGCTGGATCGTCCTAATCCTTTCGGTGGCATCAAGATTGAAGGTCCCATGGTAAGGCCGAAGCATCAATCATTCGTGGGATATCATCTTGTCCCGATCCGCCATGCACTCACAGTAGGTGAATATGCTCTAATGATTAATGAAACCGGTTGGGCACGTCAATCGGAACGGGTAAGGTTGACGGTTGTCCCCATGATCGGATGGGAGAGGGAAACAACATTTTCCGATACTGAACTTCCGTGGATACCGCCGGCGCCTGGCATACCTGATTGGGAGACATTGCGAGTGTACGAAGGGATGGCGCTTTTCAACGGTACGAACATCTCCGTAGGCATCGGCACTGATCAGCCGTACTTTCTCGTGGGAGCGCCGTGGATTTTGGGATCCACAGTTCTTGGTCTTCTGGAGAAGTCACGGCTCCCGGGTGTCCAATTTGAAACGGGGAAGTTTACGCCAGATTCCCTCAATGCGTATTTGCCTTCGCCCATCTACCGAAGTGAGGAGTGCGACGGGATTCGCATGATTGTAACCGATTGGAATACTTTCGATCCGCTACGAACGGCCGCGACGATTCTCTCTATTGTGTCGGGTAATTACCCGAGTCAATTTCAATGGACCGGTAGCTTCTATGTTGACAAACTTTACGGACACGACTACCTTCGGATTTTTCTGGCTCAGCGCCGGGATACTGCAAAGCTGCCTGCCACGTGGACACATGATGTTATTCGATTCAGTCAATTCAGGGAGAAGTTTCTTCTTTATTGAAGACGATTAACCTGGAAATGAAGACTAGAGAAACAGTGTGATCAACTCCCGCAAAACCATCTGGAGCTGGGCCATGTATGACTGGGCCAATTCCGCCTTTGCTACGACCGTTATGGCCGGGTTTTTCCCGCTATTCTTCAAGGAATATTGGGCTGATCCGGGAAATCCTAATGAGAGTACTTTCTACCTCGGATTGGCCAATTCTCTCGCCTCAATCATCGTTGCTGCTCTGGCGCCATTTCTCGGAGCCATAGCCGACCGGGGGACGGCTAAGAAGAAATTCTTGCTTACCTTTGCCTTCTTTGGAATTGTCATGACCGGCGGGCTCTGTTTTGTAGCACAGGGATACTGGCAGATGGCTGTGATAATGTATGTGGCCGCTTCTGTCGGTTTTGCCGGCGGCAATATATTCTACGATTCACTGCTTCCGGGAATTGCAGACAAGTCTAAGGTGAACTACGCTTCGTCCCTCGGATATGCCCTCGGATATATCGGTGGCGGACTGCTCTTTCTTTTGAACGTCTTAATGTTCAAGTTTCCTGAGACATTTGGACTCAGCGATGAGGCCACTGCGATCAAACTGTCGTTTGTATCAGTCGCCATCTGGTGGGCTCTGTTCTCAATCCCGGTTATGCTCTTCGTACGCGAACCAAAGATTTATGAACGGGTTCCCCTATCCAAAGCTGTCACCCTCGGTTGGAAGCAACTCAGAGATACTCTCAGGGATATTCGCCATTTGAGAGTAGTGGGGTTATTCCTTCTGGCTTACTGGTTCTACATTGACGGAGTAGATACTATTGTTAAAATGGCGGTGGATTACGGGAAGTCACTTAATTTTGAGGATTCCGCTTTGATTACTGCACTACTTATAGTCCAGTTTGTCGCCTTTCCCGCCGCACTGATTTACAACTGGTTTGCCTCTCGGATTGGAACGAAAAGAGCCATAGAAATAGCTATAATGGCTTACGGTTTTATCACTCTGCTGGGTTACTTTATGAAGACAGAACAGCATTTCTTCATTTTGGCGATTATGATTGGACTTTTCCAAGGCGGTATTCAGGCATTGAGCCGTAGCTTATACACCCGATTAATCCCGGATGAGAAATCAGCTGAGTTTTTTGGTTTCTTCAATATGCTTGGCAAATTTGCCGCAGTTCTCGGACCGTTGCTTATGGGTTCGGTTACATTATTAACCGGTAACGCACGCATCGGTATCCTTTCCATTCTGATTCTATTTGCAATTGGATGGGTACTTTTACGAAAAGTGAATATCTCTGAAGGAGAGAGGATGGCCAGAGAGTTCTTAGCGAAATAGATTGATACTGATTTTACAAACTTGTAACATTCTAACCGATAACTTAAATTCTTCTTAATCAATGGAGGTTCAAAATGAAAAAATTATCTTTTGTGGCTGTTTTGGGTTTAGCACTATTTCTGATTTTCGGTGTAGTTCCGCAATCTGTCCAGGCAGAAACTGCTGTAATTAATATCAGCGGAATGTCGTGCGGTGATTGCGTTGACCGTATTGAGATTGCATTGAAGAAAATGGACGGCGTGGAAAAAGCAGTTGTTGACTTTAAGAAAAGTTCAGCTGATGTCACTTTCGACAGCACAGTTTTAAAAGTAGATGATATTCGAACGGCTATTACCCAAATTGGGTACTCTGCTGACGATATGAAAGCCGCTTTCAATCATTGCGACCTAGAGAAATCAGCTAAAGTGGAGAAAAGTTGCAGCAAGTCTAAAGAATGTTGTGCTAACAAAAAAGCTAAGTCAAACTAAATAAGAATTGCTTAATCATGATTGTGGAAGGGTCGGGAAACTGACCCTTTATTATTTTGAAAAAAGAATCTTGACAAATTCAATATTAGGGGTGTAAACTAACTCCTGAGTCCCGTCTTCAAGGCGTGCTCTTCAGAGAAAATAGGCTTTCTCGAGGGTAAATTTGACGGGACTCTTCTTTTATGATCACGTTTCCTCGAGGAGTGGAGGCAAGAAATTATGGGAAAAATTACAGCTCGCTATAGCCAATTGGTCATGCCCAACGACTTAAATAATATCGGTACGCTCTTCGGCGGTAAGATGGTTTCTTGGATGGATATCTCTGCCGGCAAGGCAGCCCGTCGGTTCTTACGGGGTTCGGACGCAGCTGGTGCAGTGACCAAAGCCATCGACAAAATGGTTTTCTCCGAACCGGTATATGGTGGTGAGTGGGTGAATTTTATGGCCACCATCGGTTCAGTGGGTACGACCTCCTTTACCATTGATATAGAAGCGACTGCAGAGGACGAAAGCGGTCAATCCCGTCCTGTCTGCAAAGCGTGCTTTACCTTTGTGGCGGTAAAGAAAGGGGACGATGGTAAATGGCACAAGGTCCCTCATGGTAAACAAGAATAGCTGAGCTACATCTCTCGTAAAAACATTCTACAAGTAATACCGGTTGTTTCTAACAGACAACCTGAAGGTAATGTGATATGAATCACAGAGCAGCGTAGTCAGGATTCAACCTGTATGACTTGTCCAAAAGCTCTGCAATATGCAGAACTTCGAAATTCAGCCCATTGCCTCTAACACCCCAAGCGAGCTGGATCTGACAGCCGGGATTGGCAGTGATTATGGCATCTGCTCCAGCGGCGGAAATGTGCTCCATCTTCCGATCCAAGATCGCCTTCGACATTTTACTTTCCGTCAAACTGTAACTGCCGGCGCTCCCGCAGCACTGATCTGACTCTGGAAGCGAGAGGAGCGTTACGCCGGGAATCCTGGAAATGATTTCTCGCGGCTCAGTAGAGATTCCCTGGGCGTGGAGTAGGTGGCAAGGGTCGTCGTAAACTATCTGCATCTCCAGGTTCGCCTCAGGCGGTCGAAGCTCAATGGAGGCGAGAAATTCAGTCAGATCCCGCACTTTGGTAGCAGTTTCGAGGGCTTCGTCATCTGCGGAAGCAAAACGGTCGTATTCCTTCAATTGTGCGCCGCAGCCGGCAGAATTAACTATTATGGAATCCGTCTCAAACTCTCCGAACAGCTGTAGCTGCTCATTCGATAGTCTATCCGCCGTCGCAATATCACCTGAGTGAGCGTGGAGTGCCCCACAGCACGACTGCTTCCCGGGGACGATCACATCGAAACCGTTCCAAGTGAGGATTCTTACAGTAGCTTCGTGGACGTGAGGGAAGAGGTGGTCCATGACACAACCGGTAAACAGTGCGACGGTTCCGCGTTTTTCATTGCGAGCAGAGAAAAGCTGAGTTTTATCTTTCCCAAATCTCTTTTTCGGGATTGTGGGCAGAGATTCGTTGCCGGAGCGCATTGCAGCAGGAACAAGATGTCTGAGGAATGTGTGCGTGGTAAGCCAATGAAGACCTGTTTTCTGATAGAGTCTGCCGACTTTCATTAGACCGGAAAGACGCTCGTGTGAAGTGACTGAAGTCTCAAGAAATGTGAGAGCCGGATGCCGTTTCTCTCTCGTCGGTAATAGTCCTTCCTTAACGACCTCCATAAGTGAACCGAATTCCACACCTGATGGGCAGGCTGTTTCACAAGCCCGGCAGACGAGACAGAGATCGAGATGGCGGACGAGCGATTCCGAGGTGTCCAATCTACCGTGGGAGAGAGCGTCCATGAGATAGAGCCGTCCCCGGGGTGAGTCGGCTTCGTTTCCGTTGAGAGTGTATGTCGGGCAGGCCGGCAGACAGAATCCGCAGTGGATACACTCCTGCAGAAGATCCTTACTCTTACTGTCGAACACTGTTTGCATCTCTGTCTGAACAGACATCAGAGATCTTCTCCCAGAATACCCGGCGCGAAAATTTCATGCGGATCTAGGACGGACTTAATTCGGCGCATCCATTCCAGTCCTGGTGGTGTAATGAGCCAGCGTGGAAAGTGAAAATTTGCCGGTTGTTGTTCAACTTCCATAAATCCGCCACTTGATTCTACCGAAGCTGAGATTCTTGTCAACTGTACCGCATCCTCGAAACTTAGGCGGCAGACGCCCACATTTGGTAGAGACCAGAGTGATAGACTATCAAAATAGCTGACAGACTTCAAGAATAACTTTAACTGTGACCTTGGTAATGAAGCATTAATGTAATATATGCCAACTTTTTGTTTCGCAGTCGACTTACCTGATTCACCGCTCCACGAGACATTCTCAGCCACCGATTCCTCTACTATTTTTATAGTCTCACTGTTACCAGCTATTGTGACTGTTACCTCCCAATCTGAGCTTTTCGTCAGCTCTACCGATTCCACGTTGAGCGGCAGTCGACTACAGGTGGAAGCGGCTAGTAGAGCTTCATCCAGCGAATCGCACCGAATTGTGCCGACCTGAATCTGTTCTGGCAGAGGGTGAAGGCGAAAGGTGACATCCAGAAGGATGCCGAGGCTCCCTCGTGCGCCGATGTAAAGTTTATTGAGGTCGTAGCCGCTGACGTTCTTCACCACTTTTGCACCGGCTTTTACAATTTTTCCGTCTCCGTTTACTATCGTTGTGGCTAAGATTGAATTTTTTGCGGTTCCGTAGCGGTGGCGAAGCGGTCCCCAGTCGTTGGTGCTGACGATTCCACCTATAGTAGAGCTATCCTTCACAGGCGGATCCAGTGCTATTCTCTGATGATGTTTCCGAAGTGCGGATTGTGCAGCGTCGAACGCAGTCCCTGTCGGAATTGTGGCGACCATGTCAGCGGGGGAGTGCTCCATCTGCTCGTTCAATTTAGAGGTAGAGATAGCAATGTCGAATTCGCCGGCAGAGTTTATTCGGCTTCCGCTTCCCATCGGGATGAGAGTGAGTCCATCAGCGACAGCAAGTTTCACCAATTCGCACATTTGTTTACTGCTTTCCGGATAAACTGTGAACTGAGCCGGAATCCCAGAAGTCGCAGACTGAATTTCCTCTGAGTTGAGGACAGAAAGAAGAACGTTTTCCAGCTTTTCTGGAGAGGTCACAGCCATCCTCCACGGTTGATGGTTTTGTTGATTTTTGCTTCACCGCATCTAGCACCGATGGGGAAAATCTTCCCGGGATTGAGTAATTCGTCAGGATTAAAAACGGTACGAATTCTCATCATCTGCTCCTGATCATCGTCGGAAAACATCAGTCCGAATGTCTCTCGCTTTTCGGTACCAATACCGTGTTCTCCGGTAAGAGAACCGCCAAGTTCCACGCACGTCTTCAAAATTTCCTCCGATACCGCCAAAGCTGCCTTCACTTCCTGTTCTTCGTCAGGATTGTAGAGAATGATGGGATGGATGTTTCCATCTCCGGCGTGGCACAAATGCGCAACACGAAGTCCGTATTTTTTGCCGATCTCAATGTCTCGCCGGACAATCTCCGGAAGTTTAGATCGCGGAACAACTCCGTCGTTGGTATAAAATGCTTGAGTAATTTTTCCCAGAGCGCCTACCGATTCCTTTCGTCCTCGCCAAAGATCTTGCCGTTCTTGCTCATCCCGAGCCTGTCTGAACTTCCTCACACCGCTTTCTTGGCAAATCTTTTCGATTTGTTCAGCTTCGTCGGCTAACTGTTGCGGAGCGCCGTCAATCTCGATGAGCAGGACAGCTTCAGCATCTGTAGGGAAGCCGAGCTTCATGTGTTTCTCCACCGCCTCGATGACAAGACTATCAATAAGCTCCAGTGCCGCCGGAATGATGCCGGCTGCAATGATTTGAGTGATAGCTCGGCTGGCGGCTTCTATAGAGTCGTACACGGCGAGAAACGTCTGTACCGTCTTGGGATTCATCGTCAGTCGTGCACTGATTTCCGTGACGATTCCCAGCGTCCCTTCTGAGCCAACCATGAGCCCCACCAGATCGTAACCGGGGATATCTTCGCACCGTCCGCCGAAAGTCTCCACGCTTCCGTCGGGCATGACCATCGTCAGTCCTAGAATGTGATCGGTTGTTACGCCGTACTTTAGAGTGTGCGGACCGCCAGCGTTTTCAGCCACGTTCCCACCAATAGTGCACGCTTTCTGACTTGACGGATCGGGAGCGAAATGGTACCCTGCTTCTGTAGTCAGATCGGAAAGCTGAATATTGATTACGCCGGGCTGGACAACTGCTATCTTGTCATCGTAATCAATCTCGAGAATTTGATTCATCCGTGACAACTGGAGGATCACACCGCCGTCGTATGCTACGGCTCCTCCGCTCAAACCGGTTCCAGCTCCACGGGCGAGGAACGGTACTTCATGACGATTGCAGATCTTGACAATCTCCGAGACCTCTTCAGTTGTCGTCGGAAGAACCACGACATCCGGCATCCTTTTGTTCAGCACAAGCCCGTCGCACTCGTACACGATTCGATCGGCGGGATCGGTCAGGATTTGTTCAGATCCAAGGATCTCGGAGAAATTCCGGATTAACTGACTGTTATCTGATGGCTTTGACATCACGATTAAATAGGAGGGTTTCTTTCTTTAGAAAATACCAATACGGGCGAAGGCGTACAATCTGAAACAGCATTTGACCATAGTTACGCAGGAAAAAGGAAACTTGCGAGAAATTGAGGTAGATACTTAAGATGTTGATTAACCACTCCTTTGGTTTGTATGTTGTCGGTAGAAGAGAACATATTTACCGTTCGATTTTATTAATGAAGATTAGTTTTAAAGGGAGGAGACATGTTTAAGACGTTAGAATTCACTCCAACAGATGAGGGGGAGATGCTTGTTAAGTCTTCACTGTATTTAGAACAGATGAAAACCCGCCGGAGCGTTAGGGAGTTTTCGGATCGGCCTGTTCCGTTCGAAGTGATTGAGAATGTTGTCATGACAGCAGCTTCGGCACCCTCTGGAGCTAACAAGCAGCCGTGGACTTTTGTCATTGTAAAGGACCCGGATATCAAACGGCAAATTCGCCTAGCAGCCGAGAAAGAAGAAAAGGAATTCTATGATCACCGGGCACCGGAGGAATGGCTAGAAGACCTGGATTCGCTGGGGACAAACTGGCACAAACCGTTCCTGGAGAGTGCTCCCTACCTGATCGTCGTCTTCAAGAAACTTTACGACGTGGAAAAAACTGAGGAGACCAGCCCGGAGCATAGTAAAAACTATTACGTGAACGAATCGGTAGGAATTGCTTCAGGATTTCTTCTCACTGCAATCCACAATGCAGGATTAGTGGCCCTTACACATACGCCCAGTCCCATGGGATTTCTCTCGGAAATCCTGAGCCGGCCGGTTAACGAAAAACCGTTCCTGCTGATTCCAGTGGGTTATCCCGCAGAGGAAACCCAAGTACCGGTACTGGAGAAGAAGTCATTTGAAGAGGTTACCCAGGTTTTTTAGTGTGAAGTTTCAGTTTATTAAAACAAATGGTATTACCATCCATTGACCGATGCACCAATGGACAGCTTATCTTTCTGGAAGAGACGAGCCATTGGCTCCAGCATGAGGAACCGGAAAAGGTGAATCGATTATTGCTCGATTTTCTAAGAAATTGAAAAACCACTTAATTAGATAATTTTTCCATCTTATGGGAACTCACGAATACAGCCCCGATACCCGGAACGATTCAATCCTGATTTACATTAATGGTGAACTGATCCAAAGAACCGAAGCGAAGGTGTCCGTTTTCGACAGTGGTTTTCTTCTAGGAGATGGCGTCTGGGAGGGAATTCGTCTTCATAACGGACATCTTGTTTTCCTAGAAGAACACCTTAATCGCTTATATGATGGCGCAAAGACAATGGCAATCAATATTGGGAAATCTCCAGAGGAACTTACTCAGGCTGTTTACCGGACAACAGAAGCAAACGGGATGGAGAGTGGCGTACACATTCGCCTTATTGTATCCCGCGGACTGAAAAGTACGCCCTACCAGCATCCCAGCGCCAACGTCGGCGGACCCACAATTGTCATAATTCCTGAGTACAAAGCAGCAGATGAGACAGTGAGTGAAAAAGGCATCCGGCTGGGAACTGTCTCTATCCTAAGGGGAACGGCTGACTCACAGGATCCCAGAATCAACAGCCTCAGCAAATTCAACTGCATAGCGGCCTGCATCGAAGCTCACAAAGCGGGTGTGGATGAAGCCCTCATGCTGGATGTTCACGGCTATGTCTCCACATGCAATTCCACCAATTTCTTTATGGTAAAAAACAGTCAAGTGTGGACCTCCACCGGTGAATATTGCCTGAACGGGGTTACCCGAGGGAAAATCATCCAGTTGTGTCAGGAGAATAACATTCCCGTTTTCCAGAAGAATTTCCTCCCACAGGATGTACATGAGGCTGAGGAGTGCTTTGTAACAGGCACATTTGCCGGTGTCATTCCAGTTGTTGAAGTAGATGGACATATTCTTTCAAACGGGGAAAGAGGTCCTTTTGCCAAGAGATTACAAAAGCTATATCATAATCACATAGAAACACGTTACTCATCACAAAATAAATGAGTAGTCCAGTAAGAGTAGCTATGTGGTCAGGGCCCAGGAACATTTCCACGGCTCTCATGCGATCGTGGGAAAACCGGGAAGACACCACCGTTTCTGATGAACCTTTTTATGGCGCCTATCTAAAAGAGACAGGGCTGGATCATCCTGGCCGTGATGAAATCGTGGAAGTAATGGAATCGGACTGGGAAAATGTTGTAAAATTCATCACCGGTCCCATCCCTGATTCAAAAACCATCTGGTATCAAAAACAGATGGCTCATCACATGCTTGCCGACTGGAGCCTGGACTGGCTTGAAAAAGTCACAAACTGCTTTCTCATCCGGGATCCAAAGGAGGTGATTCTATCCTATTCAAAAAAGTTTGAGATCAGAAGTTTAGACCTTTTGGGATACCGCCGCCAGGCTGAGATTTTTGATTTGGTAAAAGAAATAACAGGGGAAATCCCAATCGTACTGGATGCAAAGGATGTCTTGTCCAATCCAGAAGGGATTCTCAAAAAAATGTGTAACAAGTTGAGAATTCCCTTTTCAGGTCGGATGCTCTCGTGGTTGAAGGGAAAGCGTGATTCCGATGGTGTATGGGGGAAGTACTGGTATCAGAGCGTGGAAAATTCCACAGGATTTAAACCGTATATGCCAAATGATGAACCGTTACCAGAAAACCTGATCCCGGTTTATAATCAATGTAAGCCAGATTATAAAAAGTTATACCGGTTCAGATTGATCTGAATCCCAGTTGCTCACCGTTCAGTCAAATCTAATCTCGTTAATGTATCTTTAAGACTTATCTTTAGAGAAGTAAATGCATTTGTAGTGAAGGCAATTTTCAGTAATTTTTCGTGGTTGAGATATCTACTAATTAAGGGAGGTCAACGTGTCAAGCAATCAGAAGTTTTACCCAAGCAATGAATTCTCAGAAAATGCTCATATCGGTTCTATGGAGCAGTACGAAAAACTTTATCAGGAATCTATAAAAGATCCTTCTGGTTTTTGGTCAAAACAAGCAGAGCGGCTCCACTGGTATAAAAAGTGGGACAATGTGGTAGATTTCGATTTTGTTGATGCCAATATCAAATGGTTTAGCGGCGGGAAGCTCAACGTAAGCTACAACTGTCTGGATCGCCATGTGGAAGCCGGTTTTGGTGATCGCACGGCTATTATATGGGAAGGGAACGATCCCGCTGAGGACAAAACCTTCAGTTACTCAGAGCTCCTGGCTGAGGTGGAAAAGTTCGCCAATGTCTTGAAGGACAACGGTATTCAGAAGGGAGATCGCGTCTGTATTTATATGCAGATGGTTCCCCAGCTTCCCATTGCCATGCTGGCGTGCGCACGAATCGGCGCTGTCCATTCTATTGTTTTCGGAGCTTTCAGCTCAGATTCTCTACGAGATAGGATAAACGACTCCTCTTGCAAAATGCTGATTACTCAGGATACAGGCGTCCGCGGCAAGAAGCTGGATATTCCCATGAAAGTCAATGCTGACAAAGCGTGCGCCGAAACACCGTCCATTGAGGTTGTAGTAGTGGTTCAGCGGACAGGTGCAGAAGTGAACATGGAAGAGGGACGGGATATCTGGTGGCACGACGGAATGGAAAAAGCCCATGATCACTGCCCGCCGGAAGAGATGGACGCCGAAGATCCGCTCTTCATCCTGTACACGTCCGGTTCGACAGGTAAGCCCAAAGGTGTGCTTCACACAACAGGTGGCTATTTAGTCTATACATCATTGACTCATGAAAAAATCTTCGACTATCACGAAGACGATGTGTACTGGTGTACCGCCGATATCGGCTGGGTGACAGGGCACTCCTATATTGTGTACGGTCCTCTGGCTAACCGGGCTATCTCGGTCATGTTCGAAGGGGTTCCCACCTATCCGGATATGGGCCGGTTTTGGCAGATCGTGGATAAGCACAAAATAAATTTATTCTATACAGCTCCAACCGCCATCCGAGCTCTCATGCGACATGGAGACAGATGGCCCAATGAACACGATCTTTCCTCGCTTAGACTCCTCGGAACGGTAGGCGAGCCAATCAAAGAGCCCGAGTGGATGTGGTATCATTCAGTAATCGGTAGTGAGAACTGCCCTATTGTTGATACGTGGTGGCAGACTGAGACTGGTGGAATCCTGATTACTCCGTTGCCGGGAGCGATTCCCACCAAACCGGGTTCTGCTACGTTACCTTTTTTCGGTGTTGAGCCGGTGATTCTGAATCAGGAAGGGAATGAGCTCGATGGAGCAGTGGAAGGTCTTTTGGCAATCAAGTCTGCTTGGCCTGGTATGATGAGGACGCTTTACGGTGATCATGAACGGTTTCGCCAGACCTATTTTGCAGCGTTCCCCGGCTACTACCTAACAGGTGATGGCGCCAAGCGTGATGAGGACGGCTACTACTGGATTACCGGCCGGGTGGACGATGTGCTGAATGTTTCAGGACACCGTATCGGCTCAGCCGAAGTGGAAGGGGCCATAGGTAAAGCGGACGGAGTTGCTGAAGCGGCTGTTGTGGGCTATCCTCACGATA
>MDSZ01014328.1_pt1 | contig 31028 bp, 24 predicted proteins | sample 811201 | NCBI WGS metagenome assembly MDSZ01 (sample SAMN05326647, study PRJNA326480) | marine metagenome | isolation source: seawater | place: Indian Ocean: North | collected 2010 | reverse complement strand
TGATGTTGAAGTGTTTGTACTAAATGTAAAATCGAATGAAGCACCTCCAAATGAACCATCTTGTCCAGATGTACCACTTGATCCTGAGCTACCTGATGTTCCACTTGAACCACTTGATCCAGATGATCCTGATGATCCTGATGAACCACTTGTTCCTGATGTTCCACTTGATCCTGAAGTACCTGAAGCTCCTGATGAACCTGAAGTTCCATCTGTACCTGAAGATCCACTTGAACCAGATGTACCATCTGTACCATCTGTTCCACTTGTTCCTGAAGTACCACTTGTTCCACTTGTTCCTGAAGATCCTGAAGTACCACTTGATCCTGACGATCCTGAAGTACCATCCGTACCTGATGTTCCTGATGAACCTGAAGAGCCACTTGATCCTGATGAACCAGATGATCCACTAGAACCTGATGTACCATCTGCTCCTGAAGTACCTGATGAACCACTAGTTCCATCTACTCCTGAAGTTCCACTTGTTCCTGAAGATCCTGAAGTACCTGAAGAACCACTTGTACCTGAAGATCCACTTGATCCACTTGAACCTGAACTACCAGATGAACCACTTGTTCCTGCTGTACCATCTTGACCATTAGGTATAAATTCTAATACACAATCTTCTGCTGATGATGGTAAAGCACCTGTAATATAATCTACTGGTACTTGGAACCAAGTATCTGCATTATTAGTTATTTCACCATCTACTTTAAATATTAAATGAGTAGAATCACTATTATCATTTGATTTTATGATAAGAGTACCATGATTTGCATTATTACCTAAATCATCCCATGTTAAAATATATGCTCCTATTTCTGCCCCATCTTTTGTAGTACCATTAATTACCATTTGGGTAATAGAAGCTAAATTACCATTATCAAGTCTAAAATTACCTGATCCTGGGTTAGATACTGTTGTAACAGTTTTAAATTCGTATAATAATCCTCCTTTATCTCCTTGTTCTCCACTTGTACCTGATGAACCGGATGAACCTGAACTTCCACTTGAACCACTTGATCCAGAAGATCCTGAAGTTCCATCTGAACCTGAAGTTCCACTTGATCCTGATGATCCACTTGAACCTGAACTTCCACTAGTACCATCTGATCCTGAAGTACCAGAAGTACCACTAGAACCTGAAGTCCCTGATGAACCACTTGTTCCACTATCTCCTGATGTTCCTGATGAACCACTAGATCCACTTGAACCTGAAGTTCCTGCTGTACCTGTTGCTGAGAAATTTATATTTATTTTATCTGCATTACTAAATGGTGTAGTGCTATTTGATGCTATAAATGTAACTTCAAGTGTTACTTGGTTATTAGCTGTACTTGCAATAGCATTTACAGTATATGAAGCAAATCCTGCTGATCCATTAGCTTTTGTTATTATTAAATAACCTCTATTATTGGTAAATCCTGCATCATCAAATGATTCTAAATAAGTAGCTTGTGTTTGAGATAAAGCATCTACGTCATTGATAATAACATTACCTGCTTGTTCAGCATCAGCATTATCAAATCTTAATTGACCCGCTGTTGTATTACCTCCTACTGTTGTTGAAAAATTATATTTTATTCCTCCTTCTAAACCTGATGTTCCTGAAGTACCATCTGTTCCACTAGTTCCTGATGAACCTGATGTTCCACTAGACCCACTTGAACCAGAAGATCCTGATGAACCACTAGAACCAGATGATCCACTTGTTCCATCTGTACCAGATGTACCACTTGTTCCTGAAGAACCTGATGTTCCTGAATCTCCAGAAGAACCTGAAGTTCCATCTGAACCTGAAGTTCCACTTGTTCCACTTGATCCTGATGAACCACTAGATCCACTTGAACCACTTGAACCACTTGTACCATCTGAACCTGAAGATCCACTAGAACCAGAAGATCCACTAGATCCACTTGTACCTGAATCACCAGTTACTACAAATGAACATAAAACATCTTCTCCATTTGTAAATGGTGCTGCAGCTGAAGAGGCTTCTGCTGTAACATTTAATGTCCACCAATCACCATTATCAGTTAAATCACTAATTGCCCATAATATAAATTGAGTAGTATCAAACTTATTTGATATTCTAATATGTCCTTTTACTGCCGATGTTGATGAATCAATAGTTTGTAAGAATGATTCTAAACTATTACCTTGATCATCTGTTTGGCTAATATAAACGGCAGTTGCTGTATTTTGTGTTGCACTATTAACTTTTACATCTCCACTTCCTGGATCTGATGTTGTTGTATCTGTATCAAATTGATAATCAAATGATGCACCTCCAAATGATCCATCTTGTCCTGATGTACCACTTGAACCACTTGATCCTGATGAACCAGATGATCCACTTGAACCAGAAGATCCTGAAGTACCTGATGAACCTGAAGTTCCATCTGAACCTGAAGTTCCACTTGTTCCACTTGAACCACTAGATCCTGATGAACCAGATGATCCACTTGAACCTGAAGTACCATCAGCACCTGAAGAACCACTTGTACCATCTGTACCACTAGTTCCTGATGAACCTGATGAACCTGAACTTCCACTAGATCCACTTGAACCTGAAGTTCCATCTGTACCAGATGTACCACTTGTTCCATCAGCACCTGAAGATCCTGAAGTTCCATCTATACCTGAAGTTCCTGAAGAACCTGATGTTCCTGAAGTACCATCTGCTCCCGAAGATCCGCTTGTTCCATCTGAACCTGAAGTACCACTTGTTCCTGATGTACCACTAGTTCCACTTGAGCCGCTTGTACCTGAACTACCTGAAGTACCATCTGAACCTGAGGTACCACTTGTACCTGATGATCCACTTGTTCCATCAGCACCTGAAGTACCACTTGATCCTGAGCTACCTGATGTACCATCTATACCTGAAGTTCCTGATGTTCCTGAAGATCCAGATGTTCCACTTGTACCAGATGTTCCTGATGTACCTGAATCTCCTGAAGAACCAGATGTACCATCTATACCTGAAGTACCTGAAGAACCACTTGTACCATCTGTACCATCTGTTCCACTTGTACCTGATGTACCTGATGAACCTGAAGTACCTGATGTACCTGAAGATCCACTTGTACCATCTGTTCCACTTGTACCTGAAGTTCCTGAAGATCCTGAAGTACCACTTGAACCTGATGATCCTGAACTACCTGATGTACCATCTGTTCCTGTTGTACCACTTGATCCTGAAGTACCATCTGTACCAGATGAACCTGAGCTTCCACTAGATCCTGATGAACCTGAGCTTCCTGAAGTTCCACTTGAACCAGAAGTTCCATCTGTACCTGATGTTCCGCTAGTTCCACTAGTACCACTTGAACCACTTGTTCCTGAAGTACCATCTGATCCTGAAGTTCCTGATGTTCCTGAACTACCACTTGTTCCACTAGTTCCACTTGTTCCTGCTGTACCTGATGTACCTGAAGATCCACTTGTACCATCATCTCCTCTATCACCTGTTACAACAAATGCTAAAGTTACATCTTCTAAATTTGAAAATGGTGATGCAGCGGAAGAAGCTTCTGCTGATATATCTATTGACCACCACCCTGTTTGATCACTTAGGTCTGATATTGCAAATAATATAAATTGTGTTGCGTCAGTTCTATTTGCTAATCTAACATGACCCTTAACTGCTGATGTTGAACTATCTACTGTTTCTAAGAATGATTGTATACTAGTTCCATCATCATCAGTAATATCAACATACATTGCTGTTGATGTATTTTGTGTTCCCTGATTTAATCTAACTTTTCCTGTTCCTGGATCATCAGCTGATGTTGAAGTGTCAAAGGTGTAATCGAATGATGCCCCACCAAATGAACCATCTGCACCTGAAGATCCTGAGGTACCATCTGTACCACTTGTTCCACTTGATCCTGAAGTTCCACTTGTTCCTGATGTTCCTGATGAACCTGAACTTCCACTAGATCCTGAAGAACCACTTGTTCCACTTGAACCTGAACTTCCTGAAGTTCCATCTGTTCCTGAACTTCCACTTGAACCACTTGATCCTGATGTTCCGTCTGTACCTGAAGTACCACTTGATCCACTAGTTCCATCTTCCCCACTTGAACCACTTGTACCATCTGAACCTGAGGTTCCTGATGAACCACTTGATCCTGATGAACCTGATGATCCTGAAGATCCTGAAGATCCACTAGTTCCATCTGCTCCTGAAGAACCTGAGGTACCGTCTGTACCTGAAGTACCTGATGTACCGCTTGTACCTGATGTTCCACTAGATCCTGAAGTACCACTTGAACCAGATGTTCCATCTGAACCAGAAGTACCTGATGTACCACTTGTTCCACTTGAACCTGAAGTACCATCTGATCCTGAAGTTCCTGAACTTCCACTTGTACCACTTGTGCCTGAAGTTCCCGATGATCCTGAAGTACCACTTGTACCTGATGTACCATCTGCACCTGAAGATCCTGAAGTTCCGTCTATACCTGAAGTTCCTGAAGAACCTGAAGTTCCTGCTGTACCACTTGATCCTGATGTTCCGTCTGTACCTGAAGTACCTGATGAACCTGAAGAACCTGATGTACCATCTTCTCCAGAAGAACCTGATGTACCATCAGCTCCTGAACTTCCTGAAGTTCCATCTGTTCCACTTGTTCCACTTGAACCACTAGTTCCATCAACACCATATCCTAATTGAAGAACTACATCTTCACCATTAGTAAAAGTACCAGTTGATCCAACACTTGTAACAGTTAATACTGTAACTTCTCCACTATCACCTTCATCATTAGCTATATTTGTTACTTGAGCACTAAATACAACTGTATTTGAATTTTCTTGTAATACAACTATATTAGAAATACTAGCATTAGATAATCTAGTATCTTGAGATATACCATTTCTATCTTCTTGTGATATTCCTACTGTTGTAACAGAACCATAAGTACCACTATTAAATCTTATTTCTCCAGCAGCTGTAGGGTTTGTACTTGTACTAGTATTAAAATCATAAGGTATACCTTGATTAGTTTGTCCACTAGTTCCACTTGAACCTGAAGTACCATCTGTACCCGTTGTACCACTTGTTCCAGAGCTTCCTGAAGTACCATCTGTACCTGATGTTCCATTTGTACCTGATGTACCTGAAGTACCTGAGGTTCCTGATAACCCTGAAGATCCACTTGTACCTGTTGTACCACTAGATCCTGAAGAACCTGAAGTTCCTGCTGTACCACTTGATCCAGATGAACCAGATGTTCCTGAAGAACCGTCTCCACCTGCTGAACCTGCTAAATTAACAGTCCAAGAAGAATATGTTCCTGAACCTACTGTTTCAGTTGGAGCTCCAAATCCTAAAGCACCTGTACCTGAATTATATGATGTTACTTGGGATACTTGGTAATTACTAACATTATGAACAATAAGAACACTTTGTCCTACTGAATATGCTAAACCAGTTCCCACTGTTAATGTACCTGAATTTCCTAATGTAAATGAAGTTGTTGAAGTAGTTTGATAAGTATCAGAAGTACCTGATGTACCACTTGATCCTGAAGTACCATCTGTACCATCAGCACCTGATGAACCTGAAGTACCATCTGCTCCTGAAGATCCTGAAGTTCCATCTGAACCTGAAGTTCCCGAACTACCACTTGAACCTGCTGTTCCTGATGTACCACTAGTACCTGAAGAACCATCTCCACCTGCTGCTCCATCTAAATTAACAGACCATGAAGAATATGTACCTGATCCTGTTGTTGATGAAGGAGTATCAAATGTTATACTACCTGTACCAGTATCATAACCTGTAACTAATGATATTTGAAAATTATCAACATCATAAACAATTTTTATTCTTTGTCCTACTGTATATGCTAAACCTGTTCCTACTGTTAAAGCACCAGAACTACCTAATGTAAAAGAAGTAACTGATGTTGTTGCATATTTATCTCCATCTGCTCCTGTTGTACCACTTGTACCTGAAGTTCCACTTACTCCTGAAGATCCACTAGTTCCATCTGTACCTGAAGTTCCTGATGAACCACTTGTACCATCTGTTCCTGAAGTACCACTTGAACCTGAAGTACCATCAGCCCCATCTCCTGGGAATGAACCTGTATAAAATAATTTACCTGTAGATGTGTCAGTTAATACTACTTTAAAAGCTGTATCTGAAGTTTCAGTTAAAGCAGGCATATCTACTTCACCATCAAATTGAGTAGAACCTGTTACTATAAAGGAACCAGAAATCTCAATGTCATATGCTTCTTCTCCTGATAAGGCTGCTACAGATTGGGATACATGCCATGATTCTATAGTATACCCCTGATCTATTTGATCACTACCTGAAGTAAATATTTGTTTTAAACTTTTAGCCATTTTTCTTTATTATACAAATGATATTTCTTTAAATTCAGTTCCATTATGGAAATATAACTTGCAAGCTGTGGCACTACCACTAGCTATTAATTGTCCCACTACTCCTGTTGGGGTTGTTTCTAATCGAGTTAAAGTAACGTTACCTACGCTTAATCCCGCAGATCCTGTTATATAAGTAAATCCAGTTGATGGTTGATTTACTAAAACATTAGTAAAATCACCTGTTGGTAAATTTAAAAGTTTTAATGAATTACTAGATGATCCTGAAAATTGAAAACCACCTTCTACTGCAAGAGAACCTGATAAGGTTATATTATATGCCTCTGTTCCTGTAAAAGCATCTACTGACTGAGTCACATTAGCTGCAAAAATTGTTTGGTTTGTTGCGATCCCAGTATTTGACAGTGTTTTAGGCATATTCTTTATTTATTATAAATATAGGCTATCTATCTATATTCACTAAAATTGTTGTATCAGTTGTTCTAGAAGAAGGTAAAGGTTGAGCTAACTTACCTACTGCTAATAATTCATATTGTTCGTTATACATTCCTACTGTTGTTATATATGGCTCAAAAAATGATGATGTAGCATAATCATATAAAGTATTACCTGTACTACCAGATATTACACTATTATTTAAAGAATAATTAAATTCTTCTTCTGTAAAAGTACATTTATATTGTGTTTCTAATATTTGAAAAGAACTTGAAAAAGAACATGTAACATTAGAACCTGAGTATAAAGTTTCTAAACTATGTGAATCTGGGAATTCTTGTTGGGTTATTACTGCTATACCATGCTGATATATTACATTTCCTACATTAACGCTTGCTGATATTAAATTACCATTTCCATCATCTGTTAATGTAATATCTGTTGTTACTCCACTTCCATCTGATTTTATTTCTAATGTAAAAGATTCTGGTTGTATATAATCTCCATATAATTTAGAAGGTATAGACCATGTTAAAATATTAGCATCAGATGATGTTGGAAAAAATCTTGATTGAGTTAAAGTACTTTGTAAATAATTATAATATCTTCCTCCTGAGCTATTAGGTCCAACTAAAACATCTCCTGCTCTATCAGATCCTAATATTACACTAGCTGTAGATAAACTATCTCCATAACTTGAAGATAAATAATTTGAATAATATAATTCTTTTGCTGAGTTGTATACTGAAGATTGTGATAAAGGTGTAATATAACCTGTACCTCCTGATCCTGTGAAATTTATATTAGTACCTAGAAACCTATCAATTCCAACATTAGAAGCCGTTAGCTCTGAATCTCCTTGAAAAGAGAAATTTTTATTTACCTCCAGTGGAGATATTAATATATCCTGTGAATTGAATTGTTTGAAAGCCGCCATTCATTTTTAAAAATCTAATTTAACTCTAATAAGAGCTTCTTTTGTAAAATCTTTTAATATTGGTCTTGATAATTTAGCAACTGCTAATAAATCATTACCATCATTGTATAAACCAACTGTAGTTGGATATACTTGTGGGTTATTAATAAAATAATTAAAAATTACCTCACCTGTTGATCCTGATATAAATGAAGGGTTCTCTGAGTAATTAAATTCTGAATTTCTTGCTCTAATAAATACAAAATCTGATGTTATTGTTTCTTGACAATTTAGAACAAATTGTCCACTACCAGATATAGCTTCTGATAATTTTGCTGGGTTGTCTTGATCTGTATTAGTTGATAATCCTGTACCTAAAGTAATACCCATATTATCTGATAGGTCTAAAGCTGGGCCATTTAATATTAATGTAGCTGTATCTGGGAAGAATAAACCATATGAACCAGATTCTCTAGTATAACCACTATTGTTACTATTAGTACCTGATGTTTTATTATAAGCTACACCATCTGATCCACTAATAATTTGATAATATGGTTGTACACCAAAATAAGAAGGTGTTGTTACCATACCAGAATTATCAGTTAATTGTAAATTTGTTAATGTACCTGCAGCTGTTGAACTACCACTTAAATATAAATTTAAACTACCAGGTAATAAACTTTCTTTATATCTTGCTCTTTCTATACTAATAACATAAAAATATGTAGAATTAACACCACCAAAACTAAATTCGGCATTTTCATCCTCTAACATTAATGATCTATATTGACCATATATAGTTCTACTTGGAGAATAACCAGAAACATCTGAGTTATATAATACTGTACCTCTTCCTGTTGAATCCCCAAATGCTATATTAAATTGAGTAACAGAATCATTTAAATTTGAAGCTGTATTATAAACATTTAAATAATATTTTCCTGAAACGGATGCCGCTTGGGTTGATGATGTAAAAAAAGTTTCTAATGTAGAGGCATTATTTGACCAAACAGTTTGTGATACTGCTTGAGCACTTGTTAAAAAATCTTCTGGGTCTAGTCTTTTAAAGCTCATTTATTTTATTTTTATTTATGTTGCTACTTTAGTTATGGTTACTGGAATTGTTGATCTTGCTCCACTATCTAATCCTATAACTGTTAAAGTAGTTAACAATGTTGAATTGCTACCAAATAATGTATTAATTGTAGTAGCTCTTAAATTAATTTGTGTACCAATTACTGTTGATGAAACGTTAGTTCCAACAGTAGTAGTTGAGGTTGAATTTTGTGCTGTTGCTGCAGCTGAACTAATTCCTACACCTTCAAAAGTTGCCATAGTTCTAACATCTGCAATTGTAGCTACATACCCACTAGTTTCAAATATTTGATCATTACCTAAGTAATTTAATGTTTGTGGTGTAATAGCTAATTGAGCACCTTGTTGTAAAGTAATAGCTGAAAATCCTAGATCTAAGATAGGCATTTTTGCTGTACCCCTTGGTAAAGTTACCAATTTATATTTCATTATTTGCTGTTGATCTGGGAATGCTTCTAATAATGGCATTCCATCTATAGCTTGACCATAATAAGCAGAACCTGATGGATGATTTACATTATATAATGTGTAATCTATTTCATCATCTGCTAATGCAAATTGTGTGATTCTAAACGAACCATCGTTTTTAGCTAATGTTTCTCTACCTTTTTTAGTTAAAATAGCATCAACTGTAATTATGTTATTATTTAAATATCCCATTGTATTGTTTTTATATAAATATTATTATATATGTTATAAATATGATAAAATTATAATTTCTTATCAATATTAAGTTAAAATTTTCTTTTCAATTAAATCCTCAAATATTTTTTCAGGATTTACATTTAATTCTTGTATTACAAACTCAGGTCTTAATATACCTGGGGCTGTTGAGTTTTCTACTTCTTGAACAGATCCTGTTCTTATTACTCCATATGGTTTTTGTTGATCCAATATAACAAGATTTCTTGAATTTTCAAACCTTCTTATTAAAAAGAAATCTACATTTGTAGAAGGTGGAACAATTCCATCTAATTCTAATCTTAACATTGGTTTTTGTTGACCATTACCTTGAGTTCCTACCATATCAAAAGTGTCTAAAATATTACCTGACTGAGGAGTTGGACCTACAATTCTATAAGATAAAGTTTCATCATTTCCAAACCTAATTTCATCCCCTAATCTAATATCAAAAGCAACTGGTATTGGAGGGAATTGTATAAAATCTGGTTCCTGATTGAAAGGGAAGTTTTGATTTGGACCTTGTTGATATTCTAAATCACCCGCTTTAAATTCATTATTATAAGCATCATTTAGTATTGATGATGACATTAGTAACACACTTCCACTACCAAATGGTTCTGCTATTGGTGGTGTATATACTGCTGGGTCTTGTTGTACCCTACCTGATCCTGATATAAAGAAATAAGTTGAAGGTGCTCTATTAAATCCTTGAGCAGCTGCTGTTTTTAAACCACTTAATGTAAGTTTTTGTTGTACTAAATTAGATTCTCCTGATTGAGATGGTACATTAGGCATAAATCCTCTATACCATCTACCATTACTGCACCAATAATCTTGACTTGATTGTCCAAAATTATTAATATATCCACCACATTGCCATCTATAAAAATATCCTGATTTTAAAGTTTCATTACTTCTTAATTTTACAGTCCATTGATATCTTCTATCTCCACCTATACCATCAGAACCTCCTCCTGTAGTACTATCAGGGTCAGATACCCAATCATCAAGATCACCCCCAGCAGCTAAAATAGAATCTCTTAAATATTTACCCATAAATTCTAGGTTGAATATATTTGCTCTAATTCCATTAGGTGAAGGTTGAGACCATGACATATAATTTGGTGAACTTAATGCTGGTACATTTAAATACTGAGCTCCTGATAAATCGTTTGGTATATTTCTTTGGATTTTTAATTCTACCGCATCTACTATAATTTTTAATCTTGTATTAAAAGATGAAGGCCCCCAATCTTCAGCATTATCTCCTCTCATTAAACATGCTTGGAAATGACCTATAGTATTTCCATTTCCATTTGGTGTATTTACAGGATTAGATGTTGATCTAAAAGGCAATCCAGTTGTATAAAATGTAAATTCAGCTTCTATTGTATATTCATCACTTAAAGGTTGACCTTGTGATAAAGTAGTTGGATTTGTAGGAAAGCCAGGTGTATTAGCATCAAAATTACTTGGATCAGTAGGAGTACCTGAATTTGGATTTTTACCTAAGAAAAATATTGAACCTGTAACTGATGTTGGGGAATAACTAGAGGTGGCTAATTGTCCTGTTCCAAATTTATTTGTTGGAGCTATAAATACAGGTTGACCATATGTATAATCTCCTCCTTCACTAATATTAATTCCTTGATAACTTTGATTTGCTGTCTTAGCTGGTAGATAATTAGATGATGATAAGAACATAGTTCCTGCTTGTCCTACTCCACCAACATTACCTATAGGAAATTCATTTTGTGAACTAGCTTGAAAGGCATAATCTGAGTAGTTTTGTAAATCTTCAGATGTTAATATTCCTGATCCTGTTAATGGTATTTCTTCAACATACCCATTACTACTAGTTTGACTATAAATAACAGGTATTGGATTTACTCCTGATTTATATACACCCGCATAATCAGCTAATCTTGCTAATTCAGGTGCTAATTTACCTTCTCTAGTTTGTGGTTTTCTTACTATACCTGATACAAAAGTTGGTTCTGTTTGTAGATCACCTGTTGATGATGCTATAAATTGGTCTCTATCTTTAAAAGTACCTATTAAATTATAATAAGATCCAGCTGTAAGTCCTGGTTCAAAAAGTTGACCTTCACTATCTATTAAATATTTTATATAATAAGTAGTTTTATTATTTACTACTGGGTAAGGATCAATAATATCAGTAAAAAATCCTACGTAAGCATTTGAATGATTAATAGTAGGTACTTTACCTAATCCCGCTCCTTCATTATCACCTCCTCCTACAGTATCTCCAGGAGTAAAATAATTTACTCTTTGGGCATTTAATCTACTTCCTAAATATCTAGGTTGTATAGTAGCAAATGATGAATAGAATGAATCAGGAATAGATGCTTTAGAAGCTGAGAAGTTAATTATTTGTTCAAAATTAACAGGATATAATATATTAGTAGAATAATCTACATTCATTACAAATGAATTTAATCTATCATTTACATAATTGTTTAATAAAGGTTGACAATCAAATGCTCTTGAAAAATCTGATAAATCTTGGAATATTGTAGGTACAGGTCCTGGGTCATCTAAAGTTGAACTTGTTATACTCATACTATATTCTGTAGTTATTAAACTACTTGATATGTTAAATCCTGTATGGTCTCCATTATCAACTTCTAATGACATAAATAATTGATCCCCAATACCAATAGTATTTCCAGTTCCTGTTGGATCTTGATAATCTATCGATTTAGAAGTAAATATTGTAGCTCCTGTTGTTCCAAATACATCTGAAGACCATGTATTAGTTTGAATTTTAGATCCTGGGAAAGGTTGTGAACCACTTCTATAGTATATATGTAAAGAAGCTGTTGTCCAAGTTGGACCTCCTCCTGTAGTTCCACCACCATAAACACTTTGACCATATATTCCTGATCCATAAGTTGAATTATCAAATATTGATCCTGAAAAAGAACTAATTACTGCTGAACCTGTAATTTCTAAATTATTTGATGGTACTGATTCAAAAGTATATGAACCTGCATCACTAGCTGATAATGATGAAGAATATTCTATATAAACTTTATCTATTTTTGTAGTAAATGATCCTGCAGGTGTTTGTCCTGCAACAAAAGGTTGTGTTATACCAGCTGATACTGGTTGGGTGTTACCTGTAAATGTTAATCCTACAGATGTTGCGGCATTAACTTGGAAACTTTTACCTGCTATTTGAGCTCCTGGGGCTGTTGCATCCCCAATAATTAATTGTGCGCTTTGGTTATTAGTATCAATATAATCTAATCTAATATCAGTACCCGCTTCAGTAGCTGCAAATGTATATGTATATGAAGCATGCCATCCAAATCTTGTTTTTAAACCAAAATATGAATTTCCAGCATCTTTAGGTATACCTTGCCATGTACTAGAAGTATATTGATAACTTCCTGTTGGTATTGCAAGTTCTGTTGGTCCTAAATTTGGTTGTACACCTCTATCTTGATAAATTTCACCAAATGGGGTACCATCAGATTTAGAAATTGACCAAAATGAACCACTTCCTGGTGGTGTTTTAAGTTTAGTATATGATGTAAGTGTCCAAGCTATTACTTCTCTTTCTTGACTATATACTTCAAAACTTCCTGATACTGATGATGTTGTTAAAAGTGTTAATCCTGCTCCTGATCCTGAGAAATTATTTCCATTTTTATCTATAGTTGAACCATCAAAACCATTAATTGTAGGTATCCATCCAAGATCTGTTCTATCTGTTGGGTTATAAGGACCATATGGTATAGCAGGTGTACCAGATCCAGTTTCTGTTAAGATATATATTTTATATGGTCTATGCATATATCTATTATATCTAAAATTAAAAGTATCTCCTACTCCCTGATTATCAATTCCTCTATAAACATATAAAGCATTATCATTATCTACAGGTATAGTTAATCCTAAAGGAGCAAAAGGGAATATGTTTGGGTATCCTGGGTTTTCTACTACATAATTAAATCCATTACCTTGGCCTTGTTCTCTTATATTTCCAACTTTATAAACTGGGAATGATGGAGAATTATTTGGGTTTTTAATAGCATCTACTTTATTTGAACCTGATATATAAATTTTATTTTCTGAATTTACATAATAATATTTTATTGCTGTGTCATCATTTTTAGCTGCATTTGATCCTGAATATAATTGGAAAAATTCACTTACATTATTAGGTAATGAAGCTGTATCTGCATTTAAAGTAGTAAAATCTAAAAAGTCAGATGCTGATATTTCTTTATATGATGCTGATGCATTCATAAACCAAGGTACTACTGATTGGGTAAAGGGTGCAAAATTACCTTGTGAAACTCTTACAGTTTGGTCACAATAATCTTCCTCTCTAGCCCCAGTATTAAATTGTTGGAGATTATCTGATAGGTATCCATTTCCTTCATGAAATACTCCTGTTTTTGTGTAATAACCCGCATCAGCCCATCCTTTAAAAAACTGTTCTGTTGGAAAACCAGAAGCTGTTCCTGGGAAAAACATTTGGGGAGTTGATGCTGTTTCATTTGTTGCTAATCTTATATCTCCTCCTGTTATACCTGGTTCGTTTTCTGTTCCTTGAGAAGCATTCCATACATAATCACCACTTGCTGAAAGTTGGGGATTTGCAAATAAGGAATCATAAGAAGTAACTGCTGTAGATGATGGTTGTTGAAATATATCCATTAAGGCGTATCCATAAGTATTATTTATAGATGTGTCTTCTATGTAAAAGGTTTGAGGACCATTTGGTAATAGGTTTCCATCTTTATCACTAGCTCCTGTTAATACAAAAGTAATAAACTCATTTTCTTGTAAAAATTCATTTAAATGATTACCATTAGCTGATGTTAAATTTATTTTAATATATTTTACTTTATTTCCATCATTCCATAACCAAGCTCTACCTAAACCAGGAGTGTTTGATACACTTAAAAATGTACCTAAGTCCATTTGATTACCTAAAGTTCCATTTTGGTCAAAATATTGAACATAATAGAAAAATTCTTCAGGTGCTTCTATTCCAAAATAAGCTCTACATATTTCATTTAATTCTACTGGTACATCAGAGCCACTAAATTCACCATTATAAAATTCACGTTGATCATCTCTAGGGTATAAAACTGATCCTGATCTTGTTTGTTCTAAATCAAACCAACTTTGTGTTATACCAAATCTATTATCTGGTCCTAAACCTTGAGACCCTGAAGGGTAAAGAGTATCACTATTATATATTTCAAACATACCACCTGTTCCTCCTTTATAAGTGTAAATTGCAGATCCACTTGGAGTACTATATTGTGGGTAACCTAAAGAACCAGTACTATAATTTCTTGCTTGGGGTTTTATAGAACCTGAGTAGTCCATAAATGAAGAAGACATTTGAGGTACTCTATATTTATTTCTTTCTAAAATGTGTTGTTTTATTACAACTCCTGAAGTTAATGTAGTATGTGCTGGTACTATGTCTTCTATCATTTTAAATAATGAATTGTCAAAGAATTTTATTAATCTAATAAAATCTACAAGATCATAGTTTGTTATATATTTTTCAAAATAAGCTTCACTTAATTCAACTAAATCAGGATAGGAAGTATCATATAGTGATTGTGAAATTTGTCTTGGATCTCCTATATAATTTCCTATATTAAAATTACCTAATTGCCCTGTTATATCATCATCTATTTGATTTTGAGGTGAAAAAGCTACCTCTAAATAATCTGGGTTAGCTGTATAACTTTCTGTTGTATATGAAGATTGTGCTATTGATTCCGCAGGAGATAAAACATCACCTTCTGGTATTACATTAGTACTTATTCTTACTTTTTCCGTACTTCTACTTCTTACACCTGATGCTAATTGGTCAAGATATATTTTTTCTTTATTTGTATTCCATTCAGGAACAAAATTTCCAAATGATCCTGTACTACTATTATTACTAAAGGACTGTGTTATATCCCATGAACCTGTTACGTAAGGATGTACTGATGAAATGTTTTCAGTTGATCCTGTTTGAAGTAAAGTACCTAAACCTAATCTAAAAGCTAATTGTTCTGGGGTTTTATTAAATTCATTTCCTACATAAGAATAAGGATTAAGAACAAAATCATTAAAAGCACTTTTACTTATTTGTGTTTTATAATATCTTATTTCTTGGAATGATCCTGTAAGGGGATGTAATCTTTTATTTGCAAATGACGGTGTTTCAGTAGATAAATTCCAAAAAGCTTGAGTACTATCATCCCATGGAGCTTGATCTCCAGTTATTTCAACTGATCCAGAATATGCTATTTCATTTAATTTAGAATTAGCTGCTCTTACTCTATAATTACCAGCAACTCCATCTACTTGTACTGACCACCATCCTCCATCGAAAAATGGTAATGAAATTGTTGCTTTATTAGTTGGATTAACATTAGCATTAGGGAAGAAACTTAAATCTCCATAGCTTTGAGATACACTAGCTACTGAACCTGAATATGAACCACTAGTTAATAAGGTTTCATCATATTCTAATATCATCCCTACTGGTTTATCTGTTTTCCAAAGGGATTGAGTATAAGGTGAAGTAGCACCATATGAACTTGATCCTGTAGGTATACCTTCTGTTTTGAACCTAAATTGAATAGTAGCAGGTTTATTTTTATAAGCATTCCAATCAGAATTTAATACAAATGAAGATGTAAAACATGCTGTATCTCCTTTTAATCCATAATTAAATTGATTTTGAGAATAATCCCAATCTTCATCATTTACTCTATTTTGCCCTCCAAATTCACTAATTCTTAATATTGTATCTGGGATACCATAAGATGTTATTAAAGCTTTTAGCCCCGCTACTGTACCTTTTGTTTTTAACATATAAGGTATATTATGGTAAATACGTTTATATACACTCTTATTTACATCATCTAATGGTACTATGTCATTAGATGCTGATATGCGTGTATCAACGTATTCAGACCCAGTAGGTACGCCTAAAGTCGTATCAATTGATCCCGTTATATTGGCAACAGGGAATGCACTTCCTGATGGTGTCAATCCTAAAAAGGCTAAATATAAATCATCAGTATTAAAATTATTTTGATATAATTTAATACCAAAATCTCTAATAGCATCAGCTACCATATCTTTAGATATACCATAATCTAGCCTATTGTCCCCATCAAATCTAGTTGTTATATTTTTTGTATATTCCCAAACATTATCATAATGCTGGCCAACCATATCAATAAACAATTCATATCCTCTATTTAATACATCTGTTTTTAAATAATCAGGTATAGTATTATATAAATAATCTTGATTATTAGTATCGTAATTAGAAGCTGATAATAATCTACCTCCATAAACAGAAGAGGAAGGTTCTGAGCTACCTAACCAATCTAAAGCTTCAGTACTTCCTGTAGGGAATAATGTATAAGGGGGAGCTGAATTGTTTTTAGGGTATGAAAAAGATGAACCACTATTAAAATACATAAATGATTCAAAACCATCAAAATTTTGAATAATATCATCTATAGTTCTATTTAATGATGCATTACTAGCACTATAAGCAGGACTTGTTAAAGTTGCTCCAGTTACTCCATCATTTATTTGATTAGAAGCTGATTGTATTAATCCTACTTTATAATAAAAATTATTAATTCTTGTTTCAGCAGATGAAAAGTGAACAAAATCATTAAAATCTTCATAATTAATACTTATATTTATTTCTTTTTTCTTTAATAGATTTTGAATTTCATTAAAAGAACTTGTTAAATCACTACTTACTAATGAGCTATAAGTAATATCTTGTGTATTACCTCCTGTTTGTCCTTTTATATTTAAACTATAATTTGGTCCCGCTATATATTCAAAATCATCTGGTGTAAAATCTTGTACTGGGAAGCTTACTTCATAAGCTTGTGGGTTAGATAATGATTCTACTACCCAACATTGTGATTTTTCCTTTAAATTGTCTGGGAGAGCTTCATATAATTTAATTAGTACTGTTGGTTCATTTGGATCACTAGCATCTATTTTTATATTATTAGCTATAACAACATCTTCTCCCCCAAAATTTAAATAAAAGTCAACAAAAAATGTAGATGAATTCCTATATTGTACAAATTCATTTACTGCTCCTATCATATTACCAGGTAAAATAGCTGTACTTGATAATCTTAATTCTTTCCTATCAGAACTTATTTCTTTTATATAATAAGTATTATTTTTATCTGATCCTGCTCTTTTTCTGTAAAATTCATAACTTACATAAAAAATTCCTTCAAAAAGTCCTAAATTTTCACATTCTAAATCAGGTTGGAGATTAATATCTCCTTCAATAACAGTGTAATTTCTTGCTATGGCTGAAGTTGATGTATCTGCTGGGTATATTAGTGATTGATTAGCATCATATACACTATATTCAATATAGTCTGTTGATGAAGAGAAATTAGTATCTAATTCAAAAGATGCTATTAAAGAACTATCATTTGAGCTATATTCCTGTAATTGAAAATTATCAGGATTTACCTGTATTATTTTTGTTTCTTCCGCCATTTATTTTAACTCAACTTTTTAAATGAAACATCTATCTTAGAATAATCTACCATTAAATGTCCATCTGGGTGTTTAAATGATGCTTGTGGTACTTCTTGTGCCATTACACCTTCAAATAAACCATATCCATGTTTTTTAGGTTCTTTATAATTAAACCTATAAATATTAATACCTGATCTAGATTTACCTATATTAGTAATATTAATTTTTAGTTCTCTATCAGAAGAATAACTTGATCCCCCTCCCCCACCTGAGCTAGGTCCTATACCTATACTTGGACCCGTATTAGTAGATGTTCCTATTCCTGCTCCTCCTCTTGGTGGTTGTCCTGATGTAAAGAAATTATTTCCTTGTTGATCTACAACTCCTGCATCTTGTGTTTGTTGTACAATACTATTATCGGTTAGAGCATAAGCATCTCCTCCAGCTGCTACAACTTCTTCTATTTCATCTTGATTTAAATCTAATTTTTCTCCAGTTAAGGCTTCAAGATTAATTGTTTGTTGTTCTAATAATTGTTCTCTTAATGTTGTGATTTCGGCTTGTAGAGCTTCTATTTCTTCTTCATTAGCATTAAAATCAATATATTCACCACTAGTCTGAACAAGAAATTCATGTGAATTAGTTTCACCTTCTGCGGGTATTGCGTAAAATAATTGATTATACATTTCAAAAAAGTTATCTACATTATCTTCACTTACAATATCTTGTGATATAGAAGTAACAGATAAATCCCTAAAAGTAGTATCAATAACTGAAGGGTATTCTACTTTACTAAATACTTGTTTTCTTAAGTCTAATTTTGCCATTATCCATTAATTACTTTAAAGTAATAATCATCATTTTTAACTATTGTGCTTCCACTAATAGTTGTTTGTATTAATATCTGATAGTATCTTTCAGGCTCCAAGCCATTCATGTAAACATCAAAATAATTACTATTAGAATCACAACTTATTTTTGTAAATTCTGAGTCGAAATCTACAACAAATTCATTAGTATCCAAATCTTTTATAGCATATAATGAACTACTATTTAAGTAATGATTAATTGTATCTATTGAACGAGTTAAATATATTCTTTCGGGAAATTCTGGTCTAACATTTAATCTAAACCTATTTATACTTTCACTATAAAATACACCAGGATTTGTATCTAATGATATAAATACATCTGTTGTAGCTATTTCTGGGAGACTACCAGTTACAAATTGTTGGTCATCCCATTTTATTTCTAAACATGGAGGGTATATTGTATTAGTATCTACTGAGTATGACTTGTAATTAGGTTGTACTGCTAAGTCTTCATTAAATTCAATATCTTGTCTTTTTATTCCTCCTCCAGGTTGGTCTAAACTTGACCATTTTAGTATAAATCCTTCATTTGCAACATCAACTCTACCTGTTGGACCAGATACTCCTTTAGAACTAGTGTACCATATTTTAACAGTATCTGTAACATCTAAATTTATATCTTTTGAAGTTCTTACATTAAAATCTTGTGATGAATATAAAGTTAATGTTGGATCTCCTGAACCAGTAAACCAAGTACCACCACCTACATCACTTCCAGAATATGAAGCAGATGTAAAAGGGTTTAAATTATCATTACTAGACCAATTACCTGATCCTGATGATAATCTTGAGTACCAACAACAACCATTTTTTGTTTGAGGATTATTCAAATATTGACCTGTACCATTATTCCATGATTGAGATATTGGAAAACATTGTATTGTACTTGGCATAGTAATTCCATTAGCATCTGCAATGTAAACTTTTAAACTACTGGAAAAATTCATACTACCTGTAGGTATAAGATTATCAATAACATTTTCTATATCATTTTGATCAAATTGAATTAAAGCTCTAGATACATTAGCTGAGGCGCTAGTTGGAGGATTTAGGTTACTTAATTCTAATATGGCATCTAGTCCTGTATTTAACCCAGGATAAGCTGAATATATTGTTGTGTCTTGTAAAGGGAATATTTTATATACTGCCATGTTTTATAAATTTAATCAATATCAATTATTTCATTCATTTGTTGTAAATAAGTATTATTTGGTGTATAAGCATGTACCTGTTTTACTAAATCATTTCCATCATCATCTTTTATTGCTACTCCTCCTGCTGATAAAGGATTTTGGGAGTTATCTCCTTGAACAGTATAGGTACCATCTGGTATTCTATAACTTGTTCTATTAGGTCCTCCTAAAACTTCTGGGTTTTCTAAATCTAGGTTTGTTTTATTAAAAGAATTTAAAAGAGGACTATTAGGTTCAGGTATTGATCTATTAGATTTTAAATCTTTTTTTTCTATAGGAAAACCCTCTCTTGGAGTTAAACTTGATCCTCCTAATCCACTAGTTCTATCTAGATTTAATCTTTGTTTTAAACTTATTATTCTTGATGATTCACTCATAATTTTATATATTTACTACTCTACCAGTTATGTCTGTATTAGGATATTTGACTTCAAATATACTAGGATCTAAAGATGGGAATATTGTTCCATTTTGTGTTGCCCCAGATATATCATATCCATACTTAGAATATCCAGATGTTGTTCCTGCTACATTACTTATTAATAATTTTTTCACGGTTTGCACACCTGGTATTTGATTTAAAATTAACTCTAATTCACTTAATATAATTGGTTGATTAATTTGCCAATTATTAATATTAAAAAATTGTTGAACATTTAAATTACATTGAGCTAATACTTCATTACTGTTATAATTAGGTAAAGTTATTATTTCAAAATCAACTTTTATATTAATTACATAAGCATCTTTTATATCAATAACATCTCCTATCATTCTATATTGATTAAGATAAGTTACTAAATTATTTTTTACTCCTGTAGATGCTGTTACTAAACGATTATCTATATCTTTACTTAATACATAAATACATAAAGTTGCCGTTGAATTTTCACCTGCTAAAGGTTTAGCAGTATATGCTTTTGCTATTACACCATATCTTGAAGGCATACTTAAAGACCTAATTAAATAATCATCTGATGTTACATTTCTTAACTGTGTAGAAAAACTACTTAAAGTATTTTGTCTTACTTCTTCTGCTGAATCTCCACTGTTACCCCCACTAGCTGCTTCTTCATTATTGGATTGTATTGAATTAAAAACATATTGAGCTGTTACAGCATTTAAATTTTGTTTTAAAAATCTTACACCACTTGTGTTTATATTTGTTAAAGAATTAGCTATAACATTTGAAAATACTCCACCACCACTTAAATATCTTACAGTTAAAGTAGTATTAGAAGGAGCCTGTCCATAAGTGTTTGTAAAAATAAAATTAGTAGGGCTAAAGGCAGTTGTTAATTTATCTTCTTCAAAAGGTAAACCTAAACCTACATTCATTGGATTAGGTACTATTTCTTCATCTACATTTTCATTATTACCTGATCCAAATTGTAATTGTAATGAACCTGAATCTAAAAATCTAGTAGTAAATCTGTTTTGGACTGATTTTAATTTTAAAATATAAGCTGCGTCATCACCTAGATAGTCTTGAGGATCATTTGTATTAGTATTTCTAATACTATCATAAACCATATCTTGACCTAAATAATCTACTTCAAAATATTCATTTTGATTACTATCAAAAACATCAACAATATTAGCTATATTTGAATCTTTAATAGTTACTGTTGGGAATGCAACATAATCACCAAATGTAAAAGTTGTTGATTGGATAGCTCCTGATACTGCTTTTACTTTTTTACTTATTAAATAATAGGTAGGATCTGTTCCTGATATTTGTGCTACTGTTACATTAGTAGGAGACATTGAACTTGAAAATGTCATATCTACTGCATCTTGTGTAACAAATGTTTGACTTAAATTATCAACTGATGAAATAGTTATATTTTCAGGGAAAAATAATGCATAATTCCAATCAGGTACATATGCACTTCCAGATGCTACCGCTGGTAGTAATTGGAATAATGTTATGTCTGTGTTTGCTAGACCTGTTACTTTTGGTTTATATGAATACATGTATGCTAACTCATATAAATTTTTAGTTTGTCTAGAATATTGTATAAAGTTTTCTTGAACTTGATTATCTACATAAAAACCTAAGACATCACCAACATAAGCTGCTTGTTCTATAAACATCATCCCTGGGGATGAAGGAGAAAAATCAGTATATGAATTTGGAAAATAGGTTTGTGAATAATTAATTAACTGATTTCTAAAATCAGAAAAATCCTTATTCAGATAGTTTATGTCTCGTTTTTTAAATGTTTGATATGCCATTAGTTAAATGTAAATTCTAAGTTATCACTTATGTTAGTATTACTTATTTCATATGCAATTTTAACTGTTATTATGTTATAATCAGGCTGTTCTTCTATTTCAACAGATTGAACTATAACACTAGGAAATTGTCTACTAAATTTAGCTTGAATATCTTCTTGTAAATTTTCAAAAGTTTTCGCTGATATTTGGTCAAAAATAAATCTTCTTAAACCTCCCCCAAATTCTGGATTTCCTGGTCTTTCACCTGGGTTTGTTAGGAAAAAATTTGTTATATTATTTTTAATAGCTATTCTAGTTTCATAATTTGGATCGAATACTCTAGGTAAAGCCAAAGGTAAATTTACCCCAATTGCTGTTGAGGGCTGAAATGTTGTTGGTGATATTTGTATTGCTCCAAAAGCCATTTATATTCTTTTTATTTTTGATTCATTAATCCCATTATTTGGTCCATTCCAACTTCTCCAGTAGGTAATTGTCCATTTGGAGATGTAGTGTCGGTTGATGTTACTCTTAATGGTTGTGATACATTATTACTATTAAATGAAGCTGCTGTTTCTCCTAAAATATTTGCATATGAATCTCTCATTTCTTTACGAGATTTTGTTGGAGCTATATTTGGTTTTTCAATTGAAGTTATGGAACTAATTTGATTTTCATTAACTACTTGTCTATTACCTTTAACAGCTTCTAAAAGAATATCTTTTATCTCTTCTTGAATTGCTTCTTTTACTGCTATTTTTATTGTATTTTTTAATTCGTTTAGTTTCATTATATGTTAGTATTTGTTATAAATATGGGACCTAAAAGGGGTATATATATTTGTATTAAAACGCTTTTAGATCGTTTGATTGTATATAAAATTTTAATTCATTTATTAATATTTGGTCATTACTACTAAAAGATTTTTCACCTTCTAATAATATTACACCTTGTTTATTTTTTGCTACCGCATATCTTCTTTTTAAAGTTCCAACAGGATTATTGTCATCAGATTGTACTTCTAATATAAACCCATTTACTAAATATGGTGGACCAGGAGTACCATCATTTTCTTGATCTTCCAATGATGCTAATAATTCCGCATCTAACTCTGTTTGTGGGATTTCTGAAAAGTTTATTACTGTTCCATCTGCGTCTACAAGTTCTCCTCCGTTTTCTGCTGCACATTTTCCAATTAATTCATCTAACATATCCAATAATGCTACAGCTTGTTTTAGAACTTCTCTTAAGATAATTAATGCTGCTAATATTCCAGTACTAATTTGTGTAAATTGTCCTATTTTTTTAGAAAGTTTATCTAGTATTTCTTGAAATTTATTTATTACAGATAAAGGAATACCTATACCTGGTGGAACTGAGGTTGGTATTGGTAAAAATCTAATAATTCTTATTATTACCCTAAAAGCTGCTAATAATCCCGTTGCTATTCCTACATATTTAACTGCTCTGTCAATTAACCTATAAATATTATTTAACTGTCTGGTTAGCTTGTTTTTTAGTCTTATCATTTCTAAAAGTCTAGGATTAGGAACACACCTAGCATCTTCTAACATATCTTTACCTGCTGCTAATCCTTCTTCTATTTTAGACATACCAAACTCATATAGCATTCCTAATAAAAGAAAAATAATTTTATTTTTGATTGTTTTAACCATTTTCATGATTTTTTTAATCAAAAAAGCTTTTGGGTCTTTAGGTACTTGTTTTTTTATTGTTTTAACCTGTTTATTACCTACATTACCATATTTATTTTGTTCTTCTCTAAGATCCTGTAATTTAGGTTTCATTAAAACTATTGGAATATTAGTAAGAGGAGTATTGTCACCTGCTAATATTGTTACTCTTTTTTGGGAATATTCTTCTTTATCAAAAAATATTGCAGTGTCGCTTCCTTTTTCGTCAACTATTTTATTAGTTGTTTCATCTAAAGGTAATGTAATATTAAAAGTATAATTACCTTCAACATCAGTATAAACTTCCTTTTGAATACCCTCTTCAGGGGTTCTAACTCCATCTATTATAGAAGATGTAGTATTAGTATAGGTTACTTTTACTTTTTCTAATGGGTTTTCAGTTTCTTTTTCTCCTACTCTACCTGACATTGTATATGTGGCTTCTATTATAACCGGTGGTTTTGGTCCCTCTACTTCAACAACTACATTAGGATCAAAAACATTTTCTTCCCAAAGATTTTCACCCATGTATATTGCTTTAAATCCCTCAACTCCCCCAAAAAAGGCAGTTGGTGATTTTCTATTAGGATCATCAACAATTTGATTTTCAATTGTAGCCCTATTATTTTGTAAGATTAAATTGAACATTGTATTTATATCATATCCTCTTTGTTCAATAGAATTATATAATTGACCATCAGGAAATAATAATTCTCCCTTACTCGGAGCAAAAGGATTTCGTCCTGAAGCTGGTGTAAATTGGAATTTCCATCCATTAATTAATGTCCAAACACTTCCTTGTACCATTATATTGTTCTTGTTATTTTTGATAATAAAGGATTAGTTGATGGGTCCTTTATTAACTTTTTAATATCTTTAATTGTTTCAGTTGCATTAGTTGCTATAGGAACTATTACTGGATCAGGTGCTGGTACTCCTTGATCCCATACTCTTGCTGATTCTAGTGCTGATGATATATTTTCTACTTGTTGTAGTAGTTGTTCAAATTGTTCCATAAAAGAAGTTCCTTTTATTAAGGCATCTGATGCATTTTTACTTCCTAGATTTACTTTATTAGCTGATAAAGATATTTGGTTTTTACTTTCTATTCCTATTTCGTTTTCAGATGATAAAGAAATATCATTTAAACTACTTAGTAAAATACTATCAACAGAAGAATTAAATATTAATCTACCAGATGATAATATTATTTGATTTGAATTATATTCTCTAGGTAATGTTGGTGATATACTTAAGGAATTATATCTTTCACTAGAATTTATAATTGGGATTGTTTGAGTTGATGTCATATAAATAGAAGCAGGATCAGTATTTATATCTTCAACTATAGGTGTCCACGATGGGGCATTTTTTGGTACTTGACTTCCCGATGGTGGTTGACCATTTCTAAAAATAGTTATGGGATCTCCATCAGCTGATGAACCTGTTGTTTTTGCTGAACCTGATGTACCATATGACCAATTATTTTGAAAAAACCTTGTACCCTGAGATCTAGCCGTACTACCTAATCTTATACTATTACCATATCTTCCTTCAGTTATTACATCCCCAATAAAGGGTAATAAAGGACGAATATTATTTTTTTCAACAAAAGTTCCTCCACTAGGATTTAATCCATTTAAATTTACCTGGTAAGGAGTAGAATCTACCTTAGACACAGATGCCCCTTCTTCTATAGCTTGATATGATATGTTTTGATCTTGGTCACTACTAGGAAGAATTGGTTTTGGTAAAGCATTATGATGTGGAGTATTCCAAATGCTTACAGGATTTAAATAATAATAACTACCTCTAAATTTATCACTTCCTGTTGGTGTTTTTGCAGGTAATAGAAATAATATTACTATTTCATTTACTAAAGGATAATTTTTAATTGAAGGCAATAATGGAAGAGCTGTTGATGTTTGAGGTAAATTACCTTGCAATTTATTTACAAATTCAAATTCTATAGTTCCAAGACCATTCCAATTACCATATTGAACAAATTTTGGATGTTTATTATCTAAAACAATATCAACTACTCTAGCAAATATAACTTTATCTGCTAATTCTGATATTGAGTTTGAAAAATTACTTGTATTGTCAACACGGTTATTTATCTCATTTAAACCCGCAAATCCTCTTTTAATCGCCATTTTTTTCTTCGAAATTAGTATTTAATTTATCTAATTCAGCCATTAATTCTTGTTTTTCTTCTTCAGTTATACCTAATGATTCTTCACCACCACTATTATTTAAAGCACGTTGAATTATAGTGGCCATTTTAATTAATTGTTCATCATTTTTAACACCAATTTCCATATAATCTTTAATTAAAGGAACTATAAGTGTAGCATCACCTATATCAGATATTAAAGGTTTTAATTCAGAAATTAATCCTGTTATTTGTTTTTCTTTTTTCTTTTGATTATCATATATTTCACTGAGAATATCAGAGAATTTTTTCTTACCAAAAATAAGGTTATCTAATTTACTCATAATGTTTTATAATAAATATTAAAGAATAAAGAATTTAGAATTTAACCCAACCATTTTCTAGGTAAAAAACATATTGACTTTTGAATATAGTATGTAATTTATCTGCTATTTTTGTAATCTTAGGGGTTTTTACATCTACCATTTCACGTATATAAATGTATAATGCTTTTTTATTAAATACCTCTATTGTTTCTCTTTTTCTAAATAATTCTAAAATTGCATCTGCTATTTGGGCGTCATTCTTTTTAGGAAATAGTTCAAAAATATTTTCACTAGTATATTCTACAAATAAATTAATATAATTATTTAAATCATCTTGTATTTTACCTGAATCCATATCATATGCATGATGTGATCCATCTTTAGTTAAAATATCTACTTCAACTTTTTTTATTTTTTTATTATAATTTTTAGTATTATATAATATTAACCAACGTTTAACAATAGTACCAAAATAAGAATATGCTTTAGCTCCTTTAGTAGGATCAAATAAATGAATTTTAGATAATAAGAAAGTAATTATTTCATGTTGTAAATGTTCTAGATTATCTACTTCTGTATGGTAAAATTTAAATGTATGGATTATATTTTCTGTTAGTTTAAAGAAAGCATAATGAATACGTGATTCATATATTTTAGATCTGATTTCAGGGTCGCTAGTATTATTATATAATACAATAGCATCTTCTGTATCTTGAGTAAAATAATTTCTACTCTTCTTTCTTCTTTTTCGTGCCATTAGCTGTTTTTGAATTCTGATATCCCATTTTGTAGTACCTTTATTTGTTCAAAAAACCAACCAATTTCATCATCACTTCTAAACATACCTTTCATGTCAATTTCATTAAGGCGCTTATCTGATGCTTCTATTTGTTTGCTAAATTCTGTTATGTAATTATCATATTTAATTATAAGATCTTCTGATTTTTCAACTTTTCTCAAAAGATTCCAAGTAGTAAATCCTAGTACTAGAATTAAAATTCCTAATATTGAGATAATTACTATTGTAGTTGTTGACATAATTTATATTATAAGTTATCTAACATATTTTTTAACCCTGCACTTTTTATAGTATTTAGTGCTTTTGATTTTGGGTTAGATTTTTTATTCGACGTTAATGTATAATTCTTTTTTTCTACCTCCACGCTATTTTTTAAAAATTTTGGAAGCCATTCTTTTTCAAATTCAATTCTTGCTGCCATCATATCAGCTTGATGTAAGATATATGGTAAAGATGTTCGAGGTTTTTGCTCTGGCATGTATGTTTTTAGGTATTTTACATTAGCATCATCATATAACCCATCATGTGTTTGAATAGCTACCATCTCATTAAATGTATATTTAACATCATGTTCTTGAAGTAAGAATAAACCCCTATCTGGGACTGATGCAAATGCTAATTTTTTATTGAACATATAATCTTCACCTAATTTTTCTCTCCTCCAATTATCAGTCTGAGGTATATAGGATTCATTATTTGAATCTCCCATTTTTCCTAAATCATGATTAATAGCTGAGAATACTAATTCTTCAATTGTAAAAGTATTAACATCTACTCCTTCTTCCTTCCATAGTTCATATTGTTTAAGAGAACATCTAACTACCCTATTAACATGATCAACATATCCACCAGGAAAGGCTGAGTGGTATTCTTTTTTATGTGATGCCGGCATTAGTATGATTCTCTCTTCATATTTTTTATAAAAATCAAGTAATTTTTGTTTTCGATCTCCAGTAATGTGTACCTCAATATTATTAAGAAATATTTCCCAATTTGATTGGATTTGTTCTGCTGTTAAATTCATAACCTTTTTTTAATTAATTTTCGTTTTCGATGTAAGATGTTACTTCTCTAACAATATCTTTAATCTGATTAAGATTTTTGTAGAAAGTTTCAAGTGGTTGATTTGTTTTTACACAATGATCTATAACTGTTATTTTGTCTTCAACCAATTCTAATCTTTTGAGTAATAACTCTTTATTTCTGATTGCCATATTAAATGTATTTAAATTATTATTTTTATTTTTTTCTTACCCCCTGGTGCCTTTGTTTCAATTCCCATTTTTTCATAAACCCTGTATCTCCAAGGTACATAATCTATTTAGGGGTTCCAAATTATTTTTTAAATTTTTCTTGGATTTTATGGATGTGGGCACATCTTTCATACTCTTCAGTAGAAATGAAGTAATTTAAAAGTATATTTAGTGATTTTTTTATTAATTTAGGATCAAATGATTTTATAACTCTAACATGCTTATCACTAGTAGGATCTATCTTAGATAAATAACTATAAGCTCTATTATAAACTGTAAACTCAGATGCTTCTCTAGTTGATTCTATATTATAATTAGGGTTTTCTTGTTTTAGAAATTTTTCTAATTTTTTATGGAAAATATTATGATTTTGTATTAATTTAACACACATACCTATCCTGGTATAAGGATCATTCATATTTAATTCAAAAGGTTTTTGTTCAACAATATCTTTTGTATCATTATTATTACTAAATAAATTAAATATTTTATTTTTATCTATCATCTTTTACCACCTTGATAAGCAACAGCATGTCCTTCAGTTATAAGTAAGTCATTTAATTTAACATCACCTAAAAATATTTCACCTAAACATCTTCCATATTTACCTACACCCTGTGAATGTAATATAAATTGATTATTATGTTTTTTCAAAATACTTACCACAAAATCTTTTGCAGCTAACCCCCTTGCTTTTTCTTCTAAATCTCTAGTTCTTGATTCTGGGGTGTTTATTCCTACTAATCTAATTCTAATAAACTTCCAAGTGTCAAATCCTAAGTCAACAGTTGCGTCAAGAGTGTCACCATCAACAACTCTATCTAATTTTGCGTTGTAAATATACATAATCTATTTTGATTATAAATATTACTCCTTATCTAATTCTGCTAATTCTTTTTCAATGTCTGCCTTCATTTCTTCTAATTTTATATATTCTGAAGTAACATCTTGTTTATCTGGATTATTTGGATGGAATCTCCAATAATCTTCCATCACAGTAATAGTGGCCATTAAATCATTTATTAATTCTGATTTTTTATGGTTTTTTTCTTCTTTTAATTCTTTTTTACTTTTACTCATTTTATTTATTGATTTTATTTATACATAATTTTTACCTATTAACTCTATTGTTTTTTTAGCTTCTTCTAATTTTATTGAAAAAAATTCTCTTTGGTTATTAACGCGATACTTTTTTAATGCATGATGGACCTCACCTTCTAACTGTTCTCCATTAAAACAACGGTAAGCCCATGCTACTTTGTATGGAAGTGGCACACCCGTTGCATTAGAAATTTGTTTAGCTCGCTCATCTGGTGTTAACTTTGTATAACCTATTTTTAATAATCCTGGTTGAGAATCATTTTCAAGAATATAAACCCATTGGTCTCCTTTTCCCCTTTTAGCATATAAATTTCTTTTCCTAGCAGTATAATATGTAACACTTTCCCATCCTTTTTTTGTTTTAGAGGGGGTTAAAGTAAAATACTCAGCAGCTTCTATACTCTTATCAGAATAATTTTCTTTAAGGGGTATATATTGTTTAGCTTCTTTAGCACTTATTCTTTTCATTCTATTATAATATTAATTTCATCAAATATTTCTACTCTTTGACCCATATCAATATTAAATCTAGTTTTTATATCAATTTTTAAAGTATCACCAACAATATCTTCAAATATTGTAAATTGTTGACGTGGAGTATTTGTATACATTGCAATATTAGTATAACCATCCCCTAAATTATAATAATATTCTGATGATATTAAAGGGACTTCGTTAATGATATATGCAGGATCTAATTCATCTAATTGACCCATAACAGTAAAATAAAATAATCCATTAAATTCAACATGCCAGTAACCATTATCATCTAGATAAGCACCTGGTGATACTAAAGTATCAATTTCAAATGATGTATTACACTCACCATCTAAACAAGGGTAAGGGAAATTATCATTATTAATAATTCCACTATTAACATTAGGTTCTACATCATTAGATATGTACTCCTTCTCACAAGAGAAAAGAGTACATATTAAGAGGAATAATATAAATTTATTAAGCTGCATATTCAATAGCTTTAGAGAACATTTTTTTATTTACATCCATATCTTGCTTGAAGTTTTTAATAATTCTAGCTTGACGTAATTTACCACCTGGTGTTTTATATTCAAAATTACCTTCAATAATGTTTTCCTGGATTCTATTAAATACACTCCATAAATCATCATTTGTGTCTTCTTTACGTTGTGCAAAAGCAACTTCTTGAATTGCTTCAATTGGATACATATTTTTAGTTCCTTCAACTCTAATATCAAGTAACTCCTGAGCTAAAGTAAGAATTTTTTCCTCTTCTAACTGAGTGTTTTTCATATTATTCATTGCATCAACAGTTAATGGTAATTTTTCAACCATGTCTTTAATTAACACTTGTAAATCCTCAAATGTATAACCCATATGACGCATTTTAATATCTTCAAACTCTGTA
>MDSZ01071879.1_pt1 | contig 31053 bp, 31 predicted proteins | sample 811201 | NCBI WGS metagenome assembly MDSZ01 (sample SAMN05326647, study PRJNA326480) | marine metagenome | isolation source: seawater | place: Indian Ocean: North | collected 2010 | reverse complement strand
ATCGTTCGAGTAACTCCTCCTAGCGAGATGATATCGGATGACGAGTACACCTTTACGGTCATAGTACAACCAAAGGGAATGCCCGTGGCAGGCGAGCCAATTGATCTTTCAGTCGAATCCACAATCGGTTCAGGTTCTATTTCCGAGGATACAAAGACGATCGTTTCGATAGGCGTTATTGCTGTTGGATCACTCTCAGTGCTCTACCTATTTGCAAGGACTAGGGCAGAGAATCGAATTCTTTCTGATTCGATTCAAATCGAGTCAGATCAATGATTCAGCAAGGAACTCATTCGGATACGCTTATGTCCGGAATTTTTGTGGCCATCCACATCGGTCCCTACGGGACCGGGGTGATGCCATGAGTTCCGTTGCAGAGATGTACCTTCCAGTAGCGGTAATGACACTAGTGGGAATAGGGTTCCCAGTGTTCAGCTTCTTCGCAACTAGGTTCCTTAGGCCAACCACCAAAGGCTCAGACCCAAACAAGACAAGATCAATTCTTCTACCGGGTTATGAGGTCGATCACTCACTCTACGTTAGGAGGGACAGCACATACGAATGCGGCTCTGAACCTCTTGGCGACGCGGATATCAATTTTCACTTCCAGTACTACTGGTATGCAATAGTGTTCTTGGTTTTCGATATCGCATTTATGTTCCTAGCGTTCGGAGGCGTCATGGCAATACGGAAGGGAAGGGGAATGGATGACTCCTCGATAATCAGTGCCCTACTAACCATGTCAGTGTTCATCATCCTCATGGGATTGGGGGTTTGGCATGTTTTCAGGAAGAGAGGAAGAATTTACATTTGAGTGATAATTATGGAAGATGAGGGTCAGAACTACTCGACATTCAACAGCAGGATGCTGGTAGACACTGTCGGAGATATCACAGACGAAGCCCTCAAGGCCAGCCGAATAAAGGATGTAATCGGAGTACTGGTGGGGAGAGTCTTCAACTGGAGCCAGAGGAAGTCTCTCTTCCCACTTCATCTAGGGATAAAATGCTGCGCTCTTGAAATGGCTGCAGCGGGTGCCAGCAGGTTTGACGCAGAACGCTTCGGGGTTTTCTTCAGATCAAGTCCGAGACAGTGCGACGTACTCCTGGTAAATGGCCCAATAAGCAAGAAATTCGCCGACCCACTAATCAGACTATGGGAGCAGATGCCAGAGCCAAAGTGGTGCATAGCAATGGGGGAGTGCGCCATTTCAGGAGGCCCATATTTCCAATCATACAACATTCTCGAGGGAGTTGATACAATCATTCCAGTAGATGTGTACATTCCGGGATGCCCTCCTAGGCCAGAGGCCCTGATAGACGGCTTTGACAAACTAAGACAGAAAATAATCAGAATAGGGGCCTTGCCAAACGAAAACGCTCCGAAATCAAAGAATCCGATAATTATTGGAGACGATTAGGGGAATTGGAATGGGAAAGACAGTATCAACTTCTACTCAGAAATCTGCCGCTGAGGCCCTGGTTTCATCCATTTCATCAATGGACGGGGTCACTGCAGAAGTATCTGAAAGAAAAAGCGGTACTCAAACTAGAAACGTCGTTTCCGTAGACTGCGCACCCGAAAATTGGCGATCGTTGGCCGAGTCCTTACGTAATGAGCACGAAGTAGACTACTGCTCAATGATTACGGGAATCCACTGGCCAGAAGGAGGTCCAGACAAGAACTGGGAGGTAATCTATCACTTTCTGAGAATGGGGGTGAACGATCCACCAGTTTTGGAGGGGATGGTTCAACCCATTGTAACAGACCCAACCAAGGTCGAGGGAAACTTTGTTCCACTGGAACTTGAGGTTAGGATTGCAATTGCCGAAACAAGAGAACCTTCTGTAGATTCTGTGCAGGACATTTGGGTTGGGGCGGACTGGAATGAGAAGGAGACTTGGGATCTAGTGGGGATAGACTTCGAGGGGCACGTCGGAATGAGGAGGGTGCTTCAACCCCATGAGACTCCTATCGGATTCCACCCTCTCCAGAAGCAGCACAAATTGCGATATCATGACTTCGAAGAAATGTACGATGACGCCCAGGGTTTCCTTCGCAAGCCTTCGGATGCTGGAAAGGTGAAGTGAGGTCAGAAAATGGCAGAAATGTGGATATCTATGGGTCCTCAACACCCAATGACACACGGTCTTTGGACTCTGAAGGTCAAGGTAGATGGAGAAACCGTGGTCGACACAGAGCCCGACCTAGGATATATCCACAGGGGAGTGGAGAAGATTTGCGAATCTAGAGACTTCACTCAGATTACAACTTATTGCGACCGGCTTTGCTACGCAAGTGCCAACACTTGGTCTCACTCCTACATCTATGCTGTCGAAGACCTGCTAGAGGTAGAGGTCCCTGAAAGAGCAGAGTATATCCGGCTAATTGCGGTTGAGTTGCAGAGGATTGCATCCCACCTGATGTGGCTAGGGGCTTACGGCCCAGATATTGGAAATCTTTCGATAATGGTCTGGTGCTTGAGGGAGCGTGAGATGATGATGGATCTGCTCCAGGAGCTCGGCGGATCAAGGATGCACTACAACTTCCCCCGAGTTGGAGGCGTGAAGAGAGACCTGCCTCATGGGTTTGCACAAAGGGCTAGGGCCAAGGTTAGCCTATTCTTGAATCGAATTCAGGAGTATGAAGCGCTCTTCGACGAAAGTACAATTTTCTTAATCAGGACTCAGGGTGTTGGATATGCCAAACCCGAAGAGATGGTGAATCACGGAGTTTCGGGGCCGAATGTCCGAGCTGGGGGGGTAAACTACGACGTCAGGACCGCACACCCGTACTCAGTCTACAGTGAGTTAGACTGGGAACCACCTGTAGAGCGGCCCTCGATCAAAGGAGCAGATTGCTACGACAGATACAGGGTCAGGGTGGATGAGATGCGAGTAAGTGCCAGTATGGTTCTTGAGGCCTTAGACAAGATTCCGCGTGGAGCAGACACCTACCACGAGCCAGGTGATCCAGCAATCCTGGCCAAGGCACCAAGCAGGGCTCCAGAGGGGACTTCAGGGTTCCACCACTTCGAGGACAGCCGTGGTGAGTCCATGTTCTACATCGCTGGAGGTGGCGAAGGCAGGGGTAAGCAGCCATACCGAGTCTCAATAAGATCGCCGATTTTCATCACTATTCCATATGCATCAAAGTGCATGGTGGGATACAAAGTTGCTGATATTCCAGCAATCATGGGGTCATTCGACCCTTGCATTGGAGAGACGGACAGGTGAGGTTGTATGGCAACAAGTGACTGGTTGGACCTAAGGGGTTGGATAGGGAGTCTGGTCGGTTGGTCAATGGACAATGTGCATGACATCCTGCCTTCGGAGGATTTGGATCTGCAGGTAACAATTTCTCTGCCGAAAGGCATCTGGCCAGAGGACATAGTTCTAGGACCCGTTCTGAACCTGCAGGAGGAATTTGGAGAAATGCAGCCAGCACTTGAGGCCTTCTTCTCCTCTACGATGATTTGTACTGTAGTCTTCACCACTTTGATGCTTACAATGCTTCCAATACCATACATCGAGAGGAAGTTCATCGGACGCCTCATGGACAGAATAGGCGCCACAACCACATTGAGGAGCCTTTGGGTAGGTGAGAGCGGGGCAACCGCAGGAGATTGGTGGAACCAGCTCCCTTTCGGAATGGGGACTCCAATTGGATGGCTCAATAAGTCACTGAACTCTATGTGGGGCAACGAACACCATCTTGAGACCGTTTCAAGGGTAAACAATAGGAGTTACCATGGCTACTGGTTCCTCCTTCCCGGATTCTTCCAGGCATTCGCTGATTTCACTAAATTCGCTGGAAAGGAGCACATAGTTCCCAAAGACGCCGACAAAGCGGTTTACGAGGTGGCTCCAGTAATCATTATCTCAACCACAGTCATAGTATTCGCATTCATTCCTTTCGGACCCCATTACTTCGTCACTAGTCCCGAACTATCAGCAATTTTTATGATGGCAATTTTCGGAGTTGCCCCATTGGGTGTGTTCTTTGCAGGATGGGCCTCCAACAACAAGTACACTCTGATTGGTGGCATGCGTTCTGCAGCCCAACTGACTGCATACGAAATACCTCTTCTGATTACCGTTCTAGGAGTTTGCGTAATTAGCGGCACATTCAACATCATTGAGATAGTAGACTTCCAGGCTCAAGAATCCAACATTTGGAATATTTTCCTGATGCCACTGGGGGCCGCTCTGTTCTTCATCACAATGATCGCCGAAGTCGAGAGAATCCCGTTTGACATGCCAGAGGCGGAGGCCGAACTTGTCGAAGGATGGTGGACCGAGTACGGTGGATTGCGCTGGGGTCTAATGTTCGCTGCGGAGTACATGCGCTCTTACGCCGCTTGCTTGCTGTTCGCTCTCTTCTTCCTCGGGGGATGGGAGGCACCATTCCAAGGAACTCTAGAGGCAGCCCCAGTAATTGGTGGAATTCTGGAATTCTTACTTTCTCTGGTCCCGGGAATTGGTTGGTTGCTCCTTAAGGCATGGCTGCTATTCTCTGTATTCGTCTGGATCAGAGCTTCTCTTCACAGGGTGAGAACAGATCAGATTCTTGAGTTCGGTTGGCTGTGGCTTCTACCTCTTTCGATTGTAAACCTAGTATTCGCTATATTCCTGAGAGTCTGGGTATGGGATGGGAGTTGGGGAATCGCTGCTCCTGTGTTGATGACTCTAACTGGGGTCCTGGGCTTCGTAATCCTAGCCGTCGATGAGGATAAGGAGGCACTGGAGACGATGAGAAGGCCATACAGCACCTATGCAGTAGTCAAAGCCTCCCCAGGCAGCCATTCCGACAAGGAGGTGGGACAGTGAGCTATCACCCACACGGAACTCCTAGCTTCCGCAATCTGATAATTAGGCCAATGTGGATAACCTTGAAGACCGCACTTAGGACCGTCCCCTTTCTCGGCAAATTGAGTTTCCTGAAGAGTGGCTACCATGCTCAGCCTGCAGACATGGTCGACCCAGAGACAGCAAAAAGAGTTGGCAAGAATCACCCCAGCTCGGGACAAAAATTCTCTGCGGACCGAGAGACTAGTCAGATAATGCCATTCGTAGAGAGGCCAGTAACGGTCATGTACCCCTATGAGAGGCTCGAGGATCTTGAGCCATGGCTATTCGTGCCAGGAAATTACAATGGCAGGATTGGAGTCATCTGGGAAACTTGCACGGCTTGCAAGGCCTGTGTAAGGGCATGCCCCAATGACTGCCTTCACATGACTTCAGAAGTTAGAGTGAATGTACTGGATACAGCAGAAGAGGGTGACAAATGGCATGGTTACGGAGGAGAGATAGAGGTCGGAGGTCTTGCCGCTAGACCAAGGGAGGACTTCCACGAAATCGAAGAGAATCACGATCTAGTCAATGACCACGAACCCGCTCCACAACAGTACGACTTCGGCGAGATTATCGACTTGAGCGGAGAAATGGCCACAGTGAGATGGACAGATGGATCTGGCCAGGAAAATGTCGACCTACAGTCAATAAAGCCCGCCGAAGAGGACATCGTCTCAGGAAGAATTGATCTTGGAAGGTGCATGTTCTGCGGCCTTTGCATGGAGGCTTGTCCGTTCGAATCATTCTTCATGACCAATGAGTATGACGGCATGTCAGGATTCACAAGGCAAGACTTGTGGATGGATGCCGATCGGACTCGGGTCCTGCCAGCCGTACATCAGGAGAGGGTTGACATGGAGCTTGCAAAGAGAGCCCAGAAAGAGATTGACAAGAGGGCCAGAAAGGCTGCCAAGGCGGAGGCCTGATCTATTGGCACTGGACTTCGAGACTCTGATTTTCGTAATTGTTTCAGCTTCGGCAATTGCTGGAGCAGTGGGTTGCGTCTTCTCTTCTAGAGTGGCGCACTCCCTTCTTTGGCTGATGTTGACCTTCTTTGCAGTGGCAGCAGCTTTCCTTATGGCCAGTGCAGAGATGCTCGCTGCAATTCAGATTCTTGTCTACCTAGGATCGGTAATGCTAGTAGTCCAATTCGGAGTAATGCTGACTCGAAGGAGAATCCAAGATGTCGAGTCCCTTCCGACTCTAAACGCAATCTCAGCATTATCAGGAATTGGTGTTTTCGCATTCATCCTTGTTCTCCTCAGAGAAGTTATGGAGCACTCCCTCTGGTCCTCCGAGTCTCCCGGAGCACCCTCCACCCTGGACTTTGCCGACTCATTGTTCAACAGTTGGACAATGGCCACAGTGATCCTCGGTGCATTACTAGCTATGGCGATGATCGGCGCTTCCTATCTTGTAAGGGACGAGCGACTAATCAACCTTCTATGGGACATGGGGGCTGAGGAATGATTGATCCTAGTTGGCTAGCAGCTCTGGGAGTAATTCTCTTCGGGGTGGGTCTATTGGGCACTTTCTACCACAAGAATGCAATTGTGGTGTTGATGTGTATAGAACTGATGCTAAATGCAGCAAACCTGAACTTCGTTGCAGCAGCGTCCCACTATGGGGACGTAAATGGCTGGGTTTTCACGGCCATCGCAATAGCGATCGCCGCAGCCGAGGTCGCAATTGGACTCGCCATCCTCCTCTCACTGTATAGCACACAAGGGACAATTTCCCTTGATGCGGCAAGGAAACTTAGGAATTGAGGTGACTATTGATGGCGAAGTCTGGAAACGAGTACAATCTTTTGGTTCCATTGATTCCAGCTATACTTGTAGCCCCCGTAATGGCCCTAATGGGCTTCGAATCACACGAGGCATCATTCCTGATCGTTCTGGCACCATTCCTAGCCTTTCCCGTAATCATAGTTCTCGGACAGTTGTACAACGGGAACGCTGTATGGAAACACAAACTCAAGGAAGGAGGAATTATTGGGCTCGCCGCGCTCTTGGTCTCACTTTCCGTTTCAATCTGGATTCTGCTCGACTATTTGTCCAAGAGCCGCAAATTCTCAGAAGACACCGTTACCTCTTGGATTGACTGGATTTCCTTTGATGTCCTTCAGTCTGATTACACAATCACATCAGATCGTGTCATTGGTGTTGGAGTTTGGATAGACTCTGTAACTCTAATGCTGCTATTTGTAGCAACATTCCTCTGCTTCTTGATTTGCTGGTTCAGCCTTGGATACATGAACACGGACCCAATTAATGAAGACCGAAATCACAGGTTCTACGCCGAATTCGTTCTTTTCGCGATGGGTATGTTCGGCATGGTTCTTGCTGACAACTTTCTCTGGCTATTCATTTTCTGGGAGATTATGGGACTATGCTCGTATCTTCTGATAGGATTCTACTTCTGGAAAGAAAGTGCTGCTTATGCCTCAAAGAAGGCATTTCTTACTACCAGAGTAGGCGATGTGTTCCTCATGGTCGGCCTTCTGATTCTGTATGACATCTACGGCTCACTCGAGTTCTCGGTAATCTTCGAAGACCCCTCTCTTCATGGCGAGGTTGAGTCCGGTAAACTATTCTGGGCTCTTCTGATGCTATTCATAGGGGCCGTAGGAAAGTCAGCCCAGTTCCCCCTACATGTTTGGCTCCCGGATGCCATGGAGGGCCCAACACCTGTCTCCGCACTTATTCATGCCGCCACTATGGTAAATGCCGGACTCTACCTTGTTGCTAGAATGGTTCCCTTTGTTGACATCGGCCACCATGGTGTCGGAGGAATCGAGAACCTCGGTCTAATCGTGGCATACATCGGCGGATTTACTGCATTGATGGCAGCATCGATTGCGTTCGTGCAGAATGACATCAAGAAGGTCCTCGCTTACTCAACTATGAGCCAACTGGCTTACATCTTCACTGGATTGGGAGCCGCTCTGTGGTTCTACAACCATGGCGACCACCACGCTGCAGCATTCGTATTCGGGGCTTCAATGTTCCATCTATTCAACCACGCAATGGCAAAGGGCATGCTCTTCATGGCCAGTGGTTCTGTAATCCACGAAGTCCATCATGCTCACGATCACCTACATGGCGAAGCTGATCACGGAGATCACGGATTCGACCCACAGGACATGCGAAACATGGGAGGGCTAGCTTCCAAGATGCCAGTGACTTCGGTAGCGATGATGGTGGGATCTATGTCAATAATTGGCATTCCTTTGATTGGCGGATTTTGGTCGAAAGAGGGCATCATTGCAGAGACCTGGCTCGCTGCCTTGGAACACGAGCCACTCATGCTCGGCCCAGCTGTGATGATTCTATTGACTGCAGGAATGACTGGATTCTACATGTCCAGGATGTGGTTCATGACCTTCGCAGGAAAACCCAAGCATGAGGTGGTAAATCACGTCAATGAGTCCACTCCCTGGATTAAGGAGCCTCTGGTTATTCTTACTCTAATCAGTGCTCTGGGGGGTTTCCTCTTGCAAGTCTTAGGAATCATTGACTACCTCTCAGCCGAGAAGGACTATCTTGCGATGCATGGAGTTGTTGAAACCCTAAAGCACGCCTTCCTGCATGAGAATCAGAATCTCAGGATAGTGGGTTGGGTCACAATACTTCTCTCATTCATAATCGGTCCTATCTTTGCAGCGAGGGTTCACGGAGGAGCACTCGGAGATGGGGAAACATCTTCTCGATTGGTCTCATGGTTGGTTTGGCTGTCCGGGAAGTTCGGTTCCCAGGACGTTTCTGAAATGTCCAAGTCTAGCTTGGCCCTAGCTCTACAAAATAGACTATACTTCGATTACTACTACGAACTTTTCCTATCCAAGACTGCAGTTCCACTTGCTTCTATAGCAGCATGGTTCGACAAGAATGTGATAGACGGCGTGATAAAGAGAGTAGAATCCAACTCTGTATTCGGGTCTATTCAGATTCGACGAGTCACCACTGGTAGGGCGAGTGACTACATCTTGATGGCCGCTGTAGGGGCTCTCTGTATTTTCGCATTGTCGTTGGGGGCGAGTGGATGATTCTAACAATCCTTACTTTGAGCCCAATTATTGTCGGGTTAATCTTGATGGCCCTCCCAAACCTATTGCCTAGTGACTCGGCTGACCAAGTGAAGAGAATCTCTAGGAACATCTGCATGGGTGTCGCACTGGCACTCTTCGCAATTTCCACATGGGCAGCAGCAACCTCTCTAAGTGATATTAACTGGATGAAGATCCCATTCGGGCATTACGAGCTAGAGAACGACCCATTGGTATTGATCCCTCAGATAGGAGTCTATTGGCACCTTGGAGCAGATGCTCTTTCCCTTCCGATGATTTGGCTCACTGCTCTAGTCATCCCACTCTCGATGCTAGTCGAGTGGGACGCAAAGAAAGGGCACTACTTCCATCCACTACTTCTGATAATGGAGGGGGCAATGGTCGGAGTTTTCGCTTCCCTAGACCTTTTTGTGTTCTACGTTTTCTGGGAGATGACTCTGATTCCGATGTTCTTCCTCATCCTGATGTGGGGGGGCGAGGATCGCAGGTACGCTGCTATGAAGTTCTTCATCTACACATTCACGGCCAGCGTCGTGATGTTGATTGGGATATTAGTGATGTATTTCCATACCGGTACCTCGATATCAGACAGAACGTTCGACATGGAGGTAATGCTGGCCACTGGAAACCAGATGAGTGAGGGACTCAGACATCTTGTCTGGTTCTTGCTTCTGATAGGATTCGCAACAAAGATGCCTAGCGTCCCGGTTCATACATGGCTACCCGACGCCCACGTGCAAGCCCCAACCGCTGGATCAATGATTCTAGCTGGAGTGATGCTGAAGATGGGGGCTTACGGGTTCCTAAGGGTAGCTGTGACAGCTTTCCCCTCCTCCACTGTGGTTTTTACCCCTGTCCTAGTAACCCTTGGCTTAGCCAGCCTAGTCTATGGAGCATGGGTCTGCATGGGCCAGTCCAACCTGAAGAGAATGGTCGCATATTCCTCTGTATCCCACATGGGATTGATTTTCCTAGGTATAGCCACAATGCAGCCTCTGGGAATATCCGGAGCCCTTTTCATGATGTTCGCTCATGGGTTAATCAGCCCATTGCTATTCGCAGTAGCCGGCTCATTCAAGCATCATTACCATACATTAGAGATTGGCTCAATGAGAGGTGTTGCCCATCATAGCCCATGGCTGGCCGGTCACATGATGCTAGGGTGGATGGCCAGCCTGGGCTTGCCAATGATGGCCGGTTTCGTGGCAGAGGTTGCTGTTTTGATCGCTTTCTGGATGACTTTCGGATGGTGGGTATTACTCCCTGCACTTACTCTGGTCATCACGGCAGTGTACTACCTTACCTCAATGCAGAAGACGATATTCGAATCAAACCATCCAAATCAGGGGATTTTACCAGATACATTGCATCATGAGCCACGTGATATTACCTGGCACGAGAATGCTGGCATGACAATCCTGGGACTATTGACAATTCTATTCGGCATCCTGCCATTCTTCTTCTGGGACATGATGTCTTACTGGAGCACCGAGGCGATATCGGAACTCCTCGTCGAGGCAATGCAATCTGAGGGGGTCAAACCATGAGTTCAGAACTTCAGGGCGTTGATTTGCAATTACTGCTTCCAGAGCTGATACTTACCGTTGGTCTTGCAATGATAATATTGATTCCAAATCTGGGGGATGCTAAGTTCAGAATACCACTAACAAACTATAGATTGCCCGTTTTCATTGGTGGTCATAGGTTCAAACTTACTAGAGATCCAAGACTTCCAAACTGGTTGGCCCTAGCAACCTTGCTGTCGTCTTTGATCGTGTCAGTCTCCGCTATTCTCAATCCATCAGACTGGTCTGGCAGTGTAGGGGGGGCTTTGCATATCGACGAATTCACCATCCTACTCTCGATCATCTTCCTCTTTGTTTTGGCCCTATGCTCAATTTCTGCCGGTCAAAGGCTTCCGGCTAACCCAAACGCATCCCCACCGTCTGAGGGAGACGATGAAGAAGCCGAGAGCAAAAAGACCGAGGCCCTTTTCGATAACAGGAGGCAGGCGGATTTCCACATCCTCTTGCTGACTATGGGGCTAGGCATGTGTCTGATGGCAAAATCCACTCACCTCTTCATGCTTTTCGTATGTTTGGAATTGGCGTCTCTGTCCTCATATGTTCTTGTCGGTTTCCATAAAGAGTCAGAATTCGGTGGAGAAGCGGGAACCAAGTACTTCATCGTCGGCTCTGTGGCATCTGCAGTGGGGATTTACGGCATGTCACTCCTCTACCTATGGAATGGCAACCTAAGCATCGCTTCTCTATCAGAGTCTTGGCAGTCAATGGAGGTGCTCGACCCTATAGCCGCCTCTGGAGTCGGTCTTATGTTGGTAGCTTTCGGATTCAAGGTAGGGGCAGCTCCTTTCCACTTAGCAATCCCCGATGCCTACTCTGGAGCATCTTCTATGGTTTCAGGAGTTCTTGCGACCGCTTCCAAGGCCATGGGCTTCGTTGCCCTACTCAGAATCTTGACAACCGTAGCCTTTCCAGTATCTGGAGAGGCATTCTGGTATGCCACAATAGCAATAATCTCCGTAATAACGATGACATGGGGCAATTTGGCAGCTCTTTCAAGCGAGAATCCTAAGCGTGTCCTAGCATACTCAAGCGTCGCTCATGCCGGATACATGCTTGCTGCAATAGCAGCAATCGGCTCAGGACTGGCCAATTCTGACTCAATGGTGCTAATCGTTACTGCCGTTCTTTTTCATCTCTCAGTTTTGGTCGTATTCAAGATGGGCCCATTCATGGTCCTATCTTCAATTGAAAGGGGAGGCGGAAGCCGAAGTATTTCCGGCCTGAACGGATTAGCTAGTAGAGATCCACTTCTAGCGGCATCCATGTTCGTCTTCATGCTCTCATTAGCTGGAGTCCCTCCGTTCTCAGGATTTCTTTCCAAGCTTCTGATGATCAACGGAATTGTTAGCGTCTCCGCAGGCAGCGGCGAAGCCACAAGCATCATCTCCTGGATTACAAGCGTCAATCCGGTTTTCTGGCTTGCAGTCGCTGTCGTCTTGAATAGCGCACTTTCGGTGTTTTACTATCTCAGAATTGGAATGGTGATGTTCTTCGAAAACAACGATGGGGAACAGGAAACACCTTGCAACCCTATTGCGAGGGCATCAATAGTTGCATTGGCAATCCTCTCAGTTGCGTTAGGAGTTGGGCCCGCCAGCGAACTGCTTCTAGATTTGGCCGAGCAGGCTGCAGAGGCCCTTCTACTCTGACAAGCAGGCTCAACTTCACATAGGGGCCCCATGACCGGAGAGTGATGGCTCGCAGAGAGGAGGCAGTCGACAAAGAACTGCTCGCGCAGATGGAATCCGGAGGAGACCGCATCAGGGTGCCCCTTCCGAAAAGAAGGGTAAACGAGATGTTCGCAATCGCCGATCAGATTCTAGGTGGCCGCAGAGTTCGATCGGTTTGTGAGGACGGTGAGACTAGATTAGCTAGGATTCCAGGCAAAATGCGACGTCGCCAGTGGGTCAGAGAAGGCGACCTAATTGTCGTTCAGCCATGGGAGTTCCAAGATGAGAAGGCAAACGTTTGCATGCGATACACAAAGACTCAGTCACTCTACCTATCCAGGAAGGGAGTTCTTCCAGAGATCGTAGACCTATTCGGCATGACTTCCGATGAGGAGATCTCCGATGAAGGGGAAATTGTTGAGATTTCTGAGTTTGTCGAAGAGGATCCGGAAGAAGAAGAGGAAGAGGAGACATCCCCAGAACCCGTTTCAGATGACGTTGAAGACGACATAGACTCATTCTTCGGGTGAAAATATGCCCTTGGAAGAGGACTGGGACTTGCCAGATCCGGACGAGATAATGAGATCTGAGAGCAAGCACGAGTGGATTTCTGAGCCAAGGTACAAGAAGATGTTTGACGACATCGAGGATGCACTCCAGGGAGTAATGGGGAGAGGCAAGTTTGAGTGGGTAGATAGGAGAGTTTTCGATCAGGTTTTCGATCGATCCACCCTACTAGCCCTCCATAAGTTAATGCAGCAAGAGAACATCGAAACTATTGACTATCCTATTGCAAGAGGCAAGGAGGCACACGTCTTTCGAGCCTCCTCGCAGAAGGGACCACTTGCAGTGAAGATTTTCCATACCACAAACGCAGTCTTCAAAGGCTTGGCAAAGTACATCGATGGCGATCCTAGGTTCTCCGGTCTTTCCAGACGCCACCGAGAGTTGGTGAACATTTGGGTAAGGAAAGAGTTTAGGAATTTGAAGAGAATGAGGAAGAGCGGCTTAAGAGTCCCCGAGCCTATGTTCAATCTGAAGAACGTCCTAGTAATGGAGTTCATAGGAGACGAGGACTCACCGAGTCCCAGACTGAAGGACATTGACGTTGAAAACCCTCTTTCCGTATTCGAAGATTTGTTAGAAATTGCCGCTGTGATATGGCAGACCTGCGATTTGGTTCACGCCGACTTAAGTGAGTACAACATCCTCTGGTACGATGAATATCCTTGGGTAATTGATGCAGGGCAAGCAGTGACTACTAGGCATCCAAATGCAAAGGAGTTCTTGGTCAGAGACGTGACCAGACTAACTGACTGGATTAATCGGAAAGGATATGAAATTCAGGTAGCAGACAGCTTAGTCAGGGTTCTTGATGGCCCAGTTCCTAACCTCTCAGAAAACTCTAGCGGGGATTAAAGCGAATGACCGTCAGCGAATGTTGTGGAACACCTTAGTAGAGTACCAAAGGACAGGATAGCAGTCCTCATAGGCAAGTCAGGAAAGACTCGAAAGATGATCGAGAAGGCTTGTGGGGGGAAGCTAACTATCGATTCTCAAACAGGAGACGTATCGATTACTTGGGAAGTGGAACCAGATCCAGTCAAGAGGATGAAAATTCCAGATGTAATATCTGCGATTGCCCGAGGAGTTGCACCTGAGAGAGCTAAACAACTGGTTGAAGACGATGTTTTTCTGAGGATGTACGACATCAGAGAGTGGGTAGGGAGGCAGCCAAACCAGACTAGAAGGATGAGAAGCAGACTGATTGGCACCAACGGCAGAATTAGGACTCTTGTTGAGGAGTTGTCCGGATGCGAGATTGCGATTTATGGCTCTACTGTTGCAGTGATTGGCGATAACGAGGGACTAGCACTCGCCACTCCTGCAATTGAAGGGATTCTTGGTGGTTCGGAGCATAGCACAGTTCTGTTCGGATTAGAGCAGGATAAGAGGAGACAAAGACTCCGATCAAAGACATTGGAGACATTCAAGGATAAGACTTCGGAAGATTCGGACTCCTTCGATGTAATGGTTCCAGGTTTTTCGGAGGCAAGAAGGAAAATGGCGGAAGAGAAAAAACCGGATCTGGCTGAGGACGAGAGTATTAACTTCGAAGAAGAGTGACACACCGTCACGCATAAGGGAGAAACTCCACTCGTGGCAATGTGCTTAATCCAATAGAGGAGCTGCATAGCTACGAGAAATGGTCGATAAATGCCCTTATTGCGGTTATTTTGTTGATATTCTTTGGCTTGGGACTCCATTGGATCGAAATTGACAATCCTTTGTCAAACTCTCTTTTCGAGTACTTCATCGATCCAATAAGGGGGGAGTCTACGGGAGACTCGGGTTACAACCCGGTAAACACCATGACCTACGCGATTGTTCTTGGTCTGTTCGTGATTAGCATTTCTGCATGGCTCAGGGGATTGGGCATAGACCCAAGTGACGCCAGTGTGATTGCCCTCCTTCCGTTCATAACTTGGGCCGCATTCGGTGAGGTAGTCGAGGACGCCGAGATGTTCGGCTCTAGGCTAACTCCATATTTTGTCAGTCCAGGGATACACTTCCAAGCAGCATTCTGGGTAATATTGGCAGGGGCTCTAGCACTTAGCAATGACAAACTCAAGGGTGAAGATCAAGAATCTAGAGAGTCACTAGAGTTGGTCGCAGCCTTGCTAGTTTTCTCTCAATTCGCTCTATATGGTACTTCTATTTCAGGTAGTAAAACGGTCGAAACTCTAGAAATCAACCTCTTTCCAATGATTATCTCCACCGCTTTCGCTATGTTTTTCATTAGACTCTCTAGAGAGTCTACAGGCGGATTCACTCCAGTTCAGAGAATGGTCTATCTTGTCGGAATCGGAGGGTCGATGATCTTCCTGGGTGCCCTCATCTCGTATGCATTAGAGAAGCCACCTGATGCAGAAAGGATTTGGCCACTAGTAGTTGTTATTGGAGTACCTGCAGCAGTATCTTACTGGATGTACTCATACGGAAGAGAAGCCGTCGAAGAGCTGGCCAGTCACGATCTAGTTGCCGGGATACTTCCACCGGGGATTACCGATGATGAATACAGAAAGTCAGACTTTCCTGAGAAGGAGATCATCGAACCACTCAGGTTTAGGGCAATAATGGCCCAACCTCTAGTATTCCTAGCAGTAGCAGGACAAATAATGGATGGACTTGCAACATGGATCGGAATAGATGGATTCCCAGGTCTTGGAGAGAAGCACATTGTTTCACAGAGAGTGATCGATGCGGGGATTTGGGTCAACGAGGAACTGGGAATAACCAATGGCTATCTTGACGAAGGAGTTTGGCTTTTCGCCATAGTCAAGATTTGTCTTGCAGCACTGATTTTCTACGTGTTTTATAGTTTGAACTTTGAGAAAAGAGAGTTACATCTCCGGCTATTGATTGGAGTAGCAATGCTTGTGGTTGGAATGGCTCCAGGGCTACGTGATGTCGGCAGGCTTACACTCAGTGTGTAAGCAATGTATTACTGTCTTCCAGTCCATTTATTTGAAGGCTAGTTTGCTCTCTGGCAGAGCGAGCGACATGGAGAGGCTGTCAAGCGGGGTCGACGAAGCGGGCCAGGAATTCTCCGCCAGAAGGGCGAGAAACCTCTCCCTCGTCGAGGAACTCAAGTCTAAGTTAGATCTTGTCAGAAAGGGTGGTGACGAGGCTCATTTCCAGAGGCATAGGGATCGAGGCAAGAGGCTTCCAAGGGAGAGGATAGCCGAGATCTGCGATCCTGGGGCTCCTTTTCTCGAGATGTCTTCGCTAGCAGCCGACGGTCTCTACGATGGAAGGGCCAGGTCTGCAGGTATTGTAACAGGGATAGGAATCGTTCACGGCAAGGAATGCATGTTCGTTGCCAATGATGCTACCGTGAAGGGAGGCTCTTACTACCCAATGACCGTAAAGAAGCACATCAGGGCTCAGGAAATAGCAGAGGAGAACAACCTTCCTTGCATATATCTGGTGGACTCAGGGGGTGCCTTTCTTCCAATGCAGGACGAGGTATTTCCAGACAAACTTCATTTCGGCAGAATTTTCAGAAATCAAGCCATCCTTTCCAGCAAGGGGATTCCCCAAGTGGCTGCGGTTCTTGGCTCTTGCACGGCTGGAGGCGCATACATTCCGGCAATGTCTGACGAGTCGATAATCGTCAAGGGCAATGGCACCATCTTCCTTGCAGGCCCACCTCTAGTCAAGGCAGCGACCGGTGAGGAAGTTTCTTCACAGGATCTCGGTGGGGCGGAAGTACACACTTCGAAGTCAGGCGTGGCAGACCATTTCGCCGAAGACGAGGAGGATGCACTTAGAATAGTCCGTAACATAGTGGAGAACCTAAACGTACCTGCTAAACATAGGCTCGAGACAAAACCTCCAGAGCCACCAGCTTATGACGTTGAGGGGCTGATGGGTTTGATACCGGAAGACAACAGGACTCCCTACGACGTCCGGGAGGTCATTTCCAGGATAGTTGATGGCTCAAAGTTTCACGAGTTCAAGCGCCGCTATGGAAACACTCTGGTTTGCGGATTCGCTAGGATCCACGGCTACCCAGTCGGGATCGTTGCGAACAACGGAATACTGTTTTCTGAATCGTCCCTGAAGGGCGCACATTTCGTCGAGCTCTGCGGACAGCGAGGAGTTCCATTGGTTTTCTTACAAAACATATCCGGATTCATGGTCGGCCGAGAGGCCGAGTCAGGAGGTATCGCAAAGGATGGTGCCAAGCTGGTTACAGCGGTCTCTTGCGTACCAGTTCCTAAGTTTACAGTGATAATAGGAGGGTCGCACGGGGCCGGGAACTACGGAATGTGCGGTAGGGCCTATGACCCACGCTTCCTTTTCATGTGGCCAAATGCTAGGATCAGCGTGATGGGGGGCGAGCAGGCGGCAAGCGTGCTGTCAACTGTGGGCAATGAGGACCCGGACGAGATTCGTTCCAAGTACGAGCGCGAGAGCAGCCCATACTACTCCACTGGAAGGCTCTGGGACGATGGTGTGATCGACCCCAGGGACACCAGGGACGTTCTGGGGCTATCTATTTCCGCCAGCCTCAACGCCCCAATGCCAGAGACTCGCTATGGCGTATTCAGGATGTGATGTATTGACCCATGAACCCATCCCAGAAACCGGCCTCTGCAGGCTGGAACTCGATGGTGCGGTAGCAAACCTGACCCTAGATAGGACCGACGTCTTCAATGCGCTGAACGAGCAGATAATCTCTGAGATAGCACATATCCTCGAATGGACCTCGGAGAGGTCAGTGAGCAAGACCGGAGAGCTCCTCTCCTCCGACGGGACCCCTAATCTCCGAGCCCTCGTCATCAGATCAGAGGGCAAGCACTTCTGCGCGGGGGCCGACATCAACATGATGCGTGACGGAGGGGGGAAGACGCCAGAGGAGAATCGAGAGGACTCCGAGAGGCTGGACAGGCTATTCCACGGACTCTGGTCCCACCCCTGCTTCACTATAGCCTGCGTTCAAGGGGTCGCCCTCGGAGGAGGGGCAGGACTGGTCGCGTGCTCGGACCACGTCATAGCCGAGCCCAGGACGAGGATCGCATTGTCCGAGGCCAAACTCGGGATTTCTGCAGCAGTGATCGGACCCTACGTCTACCGACGTCTCGGCAGCGCTGGATTCCGGAGGCTGGCTATGCTCGCATCCAGGATAGGATCGGAGGAGGCACTCAGGATAGGATTCGTGGATGAGGTCGCTGGAAGCGCTGATGACATGGAGGTCTCAGTCTCTCGAGTCATCTCCGAGGTGATGACTTCCGGACCCTTAGCGGTTACTTCGGCCAAGAGGATGGTGGCAGAACTGGACCGCTGGGACGACGGCGACGAGTCTCTGAGGTCATGGACGCTAGACCTAACCAGCAAGATGCGCGGTTCCCCGGAGGGGCAGGAGGGACTCTCGGCATTCCTGGACGGCAGGAAGCCAGCCTGGTCCCAAGAGGACCAGGAAGGCTGAACATGTCGCTGGAGTGGATGTCAGGTGCGCCTAGCCCCTTCTCCAAGGTCTTGGTCGCGAACCGGGGCGAGATAGCCGTACGGGTCCTTCAGGCTGCCAAGGAGGCTGGTCTCTCATGCGTGGCAGTCTTCTCGGAGTCCGACTCATCGTCCCTGCACGTCGAGATCGCTGACGAGTCGGTCCTCCTGGAGGGCGAAACGCTAGAGATGACATACCTCAATGGGGAATCGATCATCGAGGCAGCAAGGTCTACAGGAGCCGATGCGATCCACCCCGGATACGGGTTCCTGTCCGAGAGGTCTGACTTCGCAAGTGCGGTCGAAGCTGCTGGAATCCGATGGATAGGCCCTTCAGCACATGCCATAGAGACGATGGGGGACAAGATATCGGCCCGCACACTGATGATCGAGTCGGGAGTGCCTGTGATCCCAGGGGAACAGATACCTATCGAGGAGGGGGCCGACCACCTCGGGGCCCTAGCCAGCGCTGCTGCGAAGGTGGGATACCCCCTTCTGATTAAGGCCAGTGCCGGAGGTGGCGGCAAGGGGATGAGGTCGGTTTCGATACCGAAGAACCTCAGGAGCGAGTTTGAGGCGGCAGCCAGGGAGGCATCGGCCGCCTTCGGCGACGGAACGGTGTACATCGAGAAGCTCCTGAAGAGAGCCAGGCACGTGGAGATACAGGTCCTATGCGACTCACAAGGCGGTGCGATTCACCTCAACGAGAGGGACTGCTCCCTGCAGCGCAGGTACCAGAAGGTGATCGAGGAGGCCCCCTCTCCAGCAGTCAACCCCGACACCAGGGAGGCCATGGGTCACGCGGCAGTGACAGCAGCCCGCTCCGTTGGCTACGTGGGTGCGGGGACCGTGGAGTTCCTCTTAGCCAGCAACGGCGAGTTCTTCTTCCTAGAGATGAACACCAGGATACAGGTAGAGCACCCGGTAACCGAGATGACCACTGGTATCGACCTCGTCCAGAAGCAGTTCGAGGTGGCTGCGGGACTACCTCTAGGCATATCGCAGGACGAGGTCTCCCAGAATGGCCATTCGATTGAGGCCAGGGTGTACGCGGAGGACCCTAGTCGGGGATTCCTACCATCGATAGGCGAACTCGCTGTATGGAGGCCGCCATCGGGACCGGGCATCAGGGTTGACTCCGGCGTGCGTGAGGGGGACTCGGTGACAATTGAGTTCGACCCGATGCTGGCCAAGCTGATAGTCCACGCATCTGACAGGAAGTCGGCCATCAGGAGGCTGGACAACGCCCTCTCGTCCTTTGTGGTCCTCGGAGTAAGGACGAACATCGACTTCCTGAGGAACTCCCTATCCCACGAAGCGTTCCAGGGCGGGAGCATAGACACAGACTTCCTGGACTCCACCGATCCAAACGAGCTCAGCGGTTCCGAACCAGATCGTAACACGCTGGTGGCCGTGGCCGCCGCGGCGCAGAGGCTAGGAATCGACAGGCAGCAGACCGCAGGCACGGAGGTATTTGACGATCACACCGGTCACCAGGGGGACCCTTTCAGGACCCTCGGGAGGACATTCCCCTGAGGTGATGCCATGGAGTGGAGCGTTCCCGACCAACAGGAGAGGTACAAGGCCTCATTGCAGGAGAGCGGAGGCTCGGTCTCCATCGTCTCGCTAACGAGGGACGGCACACAGGTCCAAATCCCCGAGACGTCAGTCGAGGAGGAGGGCAATCCGGGTAGGGTGTCCGTCAGGGTCGGCGACCAGATCAAGCTGGCCCACGTGACCAGGACTGGGGATACATGGTGGATCCACATGGACGGCAGGGCCCACGAGGTGCTCTTCCACGAGCAGGGCAGCAAGGCATCCGCCAACGAGGGCAGCCTTAAGGCCCCGATGCCGGGAACAGTTCTCCAAGTTATTGCCAAGGAGGGCCAGAGGGTACGCGAGGGACAGCACCTCATGACCCTGGAGGCGATGAAGATGGAGCACAAGATACTAGCTCCTAAACCGGGGGAGATTACCAAGGTTCACTTCTCAGAGGGAGATAGGGTGGACATGGGGTCATCATTGGTGGAGATAGGCGATTAGCCAATTCCGTAGGCAGGTTAACGTTCGCCAATCTCAATGATTGGTCTCCAAAGTGACTTTGCCGCCCATGTAAGGCCTAAGGGCCTCTGGAATAGTCACCCTCCCATCCTCCAGTTGGCACTGCTCCATAATTGCCACCAGAGCCCTGCTAGTAGCGATGGCCGTGGAGTTCAGGGTATGGACAGCTGAGTTGCCTTCGGAGGTCCTGTAGCGCATCCTGAGGCGATTCGCCTGGTAGTCCGTACAGTTTGAGCAGGATACTACTTCCTTGTAGGAACCTGCTCCCGGAAGCCATGCCTCCAAGTCGTACTTTCTGGCTGCAACTGTGCCCATGTCCCCTGTGCAAATGTTGACGATTCGGTAGTGCAGATCAAGACTGTCCCACATTTCTACTGCGTTCTTCAGCAGCTCCTCATGATGCCTCCACGAATCATCGGGATTACAAATCACTATCTGCTCAACCTTGGTGAACTGGTGGACCCTCCATATTCCTCTGTCTGACAGGCCGTGCGCACCAACCTCCCTCCTGAAACAGGGGGAGACTCCTACCATCTTGATTGGTAATTCGGATGGCTCTATCACTTCGTCCATCCTCATTGCTGTGAGAGGGTGCTCACTGGTTGCGATGAGGTAGTATTTGTCGGGCTCTATGCCGTACATCACTGTCTCAAAGTCACTCAAGTCCGTTACCCCTTCGTATGCGCTCCTGTTCATCATCAGAGGCGGTTGAACCAGTGTGAATCCACGATCCATTAGGAAGTCTGCCCCGAACTGCTGCAAAGCCATCTCCAGTCGAGCCAAATCACCCTGCAGGAAATAGAATCTACTTCCTGCAACCTTGGACCCTCGGGCCTGGTCTACCCATCCGTTCATCTCAATCAACTCGTTGTGATTCCTTGGATCAAAGTCGAATTCAGTCTTCTCTCCATGCAAGCTGTGGAGGGTATTCTTCTGATCGTCCTCTCCAACAGGCACATCTTCATGAAGGATATTTGGAATGCTCATTCTGAGCTTATCTCGTTGGGACAGACACTCTTCGGTTTTTTTTGTCATTTCGTCAATCTTTTTCCCTATATCCGCGACTTCGTCCATGATGGTCTTGGTCAGTGAGTCATCTCCAGATTTCTTCGCCGCAGCAATTTCTCTGGCAGCCTCGTTCCTCTTCCTTCGCAGTTGGTCCATCTCATACTGTGTCTCTCTCCATTCTTGGTCCAATCTTATGACCTCATCAATGGCGTCGTAAGGAAGTCCTCTTCTATCATGATCAGCCCTGATGACGTCCGAACTCTCTCGAAACATCCTCATGTCGAGCATTGTTACCGACCTTTTGGCTCAGCCACTGCCCTTCAAATCATTGGGAGTTTCTTAGAGGAACGTAATGTCCTGCCATAATTCTCCAAAACCGATGAAAATAACTCCAGAAATCAGATAACCAAGAATGCTACCACCATTAAGGAGCGGAAGACCAGCCTGGGGTTTCCCTCTTGCGACTTGAGTCATTAGAGCAGCGTAGCCAAGGAGTCCTCCAAACAAAGTCCCTAAACCAACCAACATTGCACCTAGATGCACCGGTTTACTGTCTCCTCCCCAGAAGTGGAAAACCTCCGGACCATAATCCGGTAGGAAGGTAATGGACGAAATTACCAGCATTCCTGGAAAAATTACGTCACCCAGTCCCATGAATAAAGCATCTCTTCCCTTAGGCCTGGACTTTCGAACCTGCTCTTCAGATTGCAGAAATTCTCTATCCGGAATCGACTCCTTAGAAATCGATCTCTCCATCACTTCTCCTTCCTGTTCCAGAAAAGTGTAACTGGTATTCTTCGGAGCCACAAGTAAAACAGGTAACTTCAGGTCAATCATCGTGTCTGCGAGTTCCAACATATGTTTACTTTTGTTTACAGCCCAGTGGTCGTAGACTGCTGCTAGAATCATGAAGAAGATAATTAGCACTGGTACGAAGGCAATTCCGATCATTACTATTACCCCAGAACCGACCAGTACTCCGATTGTATTGACTACGTACCACTCTGGGAATTTGTGAAGATAGTACATCATTCCAATGGTGGAAAAAACACTAATTGACAGCCAAGCAATATCACTTTCTAGACTTAGAATCCAGAATGCAATTGCAACTATCGGTCCAATCGAAATTAACAGGCTGTAACCAAGAGCTAGGAAAACGATTCCTTTGATCAGAACATCAAGTCCCTTCCTAGCCAACCAAATTATCATGATTGTGAACATAAAAATCATCAACAACTCTAGAAGGATGTTTGAAGCCTGCGTGGTTCCTTCTTCTCCAAATGCTCTGGCCCTTTCGAAATTGTATAATGGTTGGATGAAAATGCCAAATCCAATAGATAATGTGAACATGGCTGCCATTCCAGCCATAGATACCCATTGGTCACGAATCGCAGCAACAATTTCCTCCATTTCGGAGCCCGCCATGCTTCCACGACCTTCAAGGCGCATTTCACCTTGACCCAATCATGCCCATGAACGGCGATGATGACATAAGAGCCTGGTTGGAAGCGAGAATTGGTGCAGGAATCAGACTTGGCCTTTCTACATGTTCGGAGATGTTGGACAGACTTGACAACCCTCAGAGTGATTTCCCAAGTATCCATGTGGCAGGGACCAATGGAAAGGGCTCTCTTTGTGCGCAACTATCTGCTCTCGGCTCTAGAAATGGCGAGTTAATCGGGCTCTTCACCTCCCCACATCTGATCATGGTCGAAGAAAGGGCAAGGATTGACGGTAGGCCAATATCAAGCGAGGAATTCAGCCTTCTTTTGGAGGAGGTCAGAGAAGCCAGCCAGATTGAACCAGCCATACATCCGACTTACTTCGAGACTACTTTCCTAGCCTCCATGTTGGCTTTCTCCAGACATGGCGTAGATAGGGCCGTCATTGAGACGGGTCTCGGCGGCAGGCTGGACTCCACTAGACTGGTCGAAGCCGACATCTGTGCAATAACTACAATCTCGATGGACCATGCGGAGGTTCTGGGGGGAACGCTACCCAAGATAGCATCCGAGAAGGCAGGAATTCACCGACCTGGAATTCCAATACTGTGTCTGCACCACGAAGATTCAGAAGTAAGAGAGGCAATAGAGTCGATTGCAGGTGAAGATGTAGTCTGGGTGTCTACAGGGAGCCGAGATGCCCAAGCATCGGCACGACAAATGTCGTTAGAGATTGGCAAGAGGCTGGGTTGGGAAGAAAAGGAAACAAATGTCACATGGCTCGGGAGGACATACAACCCACTTATTTGGTCAGGGGCCAGACTCTACCTTAGCGCAGCCCATAACTCAGAGAGCCTTATTCATGATATTAGTAGAGTTAAGGATGATCGGTACGTAATGGTAATTGGGATGACTCAGAAGCGGAATCTAGACGAATCTATTGCACCCCTGATAGACTCCCATGGACGAATCAAAACCATAGTTACCGAGGTCCATGGAGGGAGAAATCCCTCTGTATCGGCCGATGTCTTATCTGATGCAATTTTTCAGGATTCCAGAGAACCCCTTCTTCAGATACCGGAACCGGTCGATGCCATGGACACCGCATCAAAGATTGCCGTCAGGGAGGGATGCTTCGTTTTTGTTACTGGAAGTGTGTACCTAGTAGGGAAGATAATCGAAGAGAAAGTAGCAAGGGAGGGAAAAGATCTGTTCCAATCGCTCGAAGCCCACCCACCACGAGAAGAAACCGAAGGATGATTACCCAACCACCATGCAGACAGAACGTGAGCGATAAGTGGGACACGCGTTTCATCGAACTCGCCAGACATATCTCTGAATGGAGCAAGGACCCCTCCACCAAGGTCGGATGTGTTGTAATTGGTGAGGATCGCGAGATTAGATCCACCGGATTCAATGGTTTCCCCAGAGGGATTGCTGATGACTCCGAAAGGCTTGGAGATAGGGAGCAGAAATACCCCTTGATATGCCATGCCGAGGAGAATGCAATAATGCATGCTGCTAGAATAGGAGTTTCTCTGAAGGGATGTGTGGCTTATGTGACTTGGCCTCCTTGCACTGGGTGTTCTCGTTCGCTGATTCAAGCAGGGATTATAGAGGTCGTATACCCTAAAGACATAGAAATCCCAGAGAGATGGAAGGATGACTTCGATTTGTCGGTAGCAATGATGGAGGAAGCAGGAATCACAGTCCGATCACACTAGAGTTCCGACCAGATTTCTTCCAACTTAACTTCCAAATCCGCAATAGTCCCGTCATTAATGACGGTAATGTCAGCCAAGCTGGCGGTTGCATCCAGCGCCTGTCCTGCTTCATCATCAGACTTTGCCTCAGCGGCTTCCTGTGCAAGAAAGACCTCCTTCTCGCTCGGATCTCCTGACCTTCCTCTATCAACCATCCTCTTCCAACGAGACTCCGAATCAGCCCTCACTTCGATTAGGAAGAAATCTCCTCTATTTCTCAGCGCCTCAACCTCGGCTGGAGTCCTGATCGAGTCAACGACCGCATCCTCCCCATCTAGGATTTCCAATAGCATCTCGGCAAGAACTCCACCACCTCCTCTTCTGCGAAGCTCTCTTCCGCCCTCAATTAGTGCCTCTCTGGTAGACTCTATCCCTTGCTCGCTTAGCCAAGCTCGAATTGAATCAGAGCACGACACACTCCTTAGTCCTCGATTAGAGAACCAGCTAACAAGAGTCGATTTCCCTGATGCGTTCCTGCCGGTTAGCCCCACCAACATAATCCTCCCAGAGAGAGCTTGCGGATATTGCTTGTCCCCATAATTGGATGCCTAAGGACGAAAGTGACTAACTAATATGAGTGCGGCGCGAGGCTAGATATTATGGCGCGACGGACTTCCAAGGGACCCGGACCGATTAAGAAGTGGTGGAGATCAAAACAAGAGTTTCATTTTCAAGCCTACACCATCATGACTCTATTTTCTCTTGCTGCGGCTCTCTATTCATTCCTCCTTCTCTTCTTCATGGATTACGCTCAAGAGGCAAGTCAGAGAATGGTAACTCTAGCTTGGCTCGGACTAATTTTAGGGTCATTTGCCCTGTTCTTTGTCGCTCCAGAGTTTTTCTACTTCTATGGAAAGAAGCAGGAACTCTCAGAAGTACTTAGTTTGGACTCGAGAGCAGAGGTGATAAGAAGGAGAAAGGAGGCAGAAAACGCTGCAGACCTTCTAGGCAAGAACTTCCAAGTTAGATTGAAGGAACTCTATGAGAGGCTTGGAATCAGCGTTCCAAAGAGGTTCTCAAGACTCTCATTGGCGTCTGAGAGAAAATCGCAGGAAATCTCCGAGGAGGAATGAGGTGTCGGAGAGTAACTCTGAGAATCCAGAGATCTATGGAAAGAGAACAATTTTGCATAGTTCAATATGGATTAGGGAGATTCTACTGGCTGGAGCATTAGTGACACTTCTGCTAGGCTCTATGTGGGTCTCTACAGGATCATTTCCACCTATGGTTGTAGTCGAATCCAGATCAATGATGCATGAACCTGAAGGTTCAGTTGGGGCAATTGATCCTGGCGATTTGATTATGGTCATGAGTAAAGAAAGAGTAGAAATCGTCACTTTTGCAGAATCTATGGAGTCTGGGAATGAAAATTTTGGGCACGAATCTCATGGAATGCCTGGAGACGTAATAATTTTCAAGAAGAATGGTGGAAACGACACTCCTGTAATTCATAGAGCAATCCTTGAAGCAGTTGAGAACGGCTCGGGATGGGACGTACCAGGGACTAATCTAAGAAACGTGGATAACATAACTTTGAATCTAGACTATGAATGCTCATATCACGGAGGAAGTTACAATCTTAGAGTGGATGGATGGGTTCCAAAGCATGCGGGCTTCCTAACCTCAGGTGACAACAACTACGGTGGCTGTATGATCGATCAACGCTATGCAAACTCTCAGAGTCCGGGAGGAGGTCTAGTAGATGAAAACGGAAATCCTGTTTTGGCAATCAAGGAAGATTGGATAGTCGGAGTCGCCTCATCCGAGATTCCGTGGGTTGGCTCGATTAAGTTGCTAACCTCGGGAACATCTGATTCAGTACCAGGAAAATCCTGGGCCTACCTAACTGCTACGATATTGCTCATCCTATCTTTTCCCATGGTAATTGAGTCCGCAACAGAGAGATTTTCAATTTCCGAAGAGGAAGAGTAGTGAGATGAGAGACACAACCACCCAAGATCCAGATTCGTTGAGTTTAAAATATACTGAAAATTCGGATTGACACACTTGGAGATGAATCTCGTGGAAGTAGGAATAGAACCGATTGGAGAAATGGTATTATTATCAATTGAGAACGCCCCTGAAAAGACTGAATCAGGACTTCTTTTGCCCGAGGAGGCACGAGAAAAAATGAATGTAGGAAGAGTTGAAGCAATTGGTCCAGAGGCAAAGAATATCTCGGTCGGGGACCGTGTGATATACAGGCAATACAGTGGCACTAAGATCGAGTGGATGGCTGTAGATTATCTATTGATTCAACAGGAAGATATCCAAGCGAAGGTAATGGGGTGATGAATTGGGAGCAAAGAAAATACTGTATGGAGAGGAAGCAAGAGAAAAGCTACTAGAGGGAATTGACACTGTTGCAAACGCAGTCAAGGTCACTCTGGGACCAGCTGCAAGAACTGTAGTTCTGGAGAAGTCTTGGGGAAGCCCGTCGATCATCAATGATGGAGTAACTATAGCAAAAGACATTGAGTTGGGTGACCCTTTCGCCAACATGGGAGCAAAGCTGATTCAAGAGGTAGCAAGCAAGACTCAGGATAATGCTGGCGATGGAACCTCAACAGCATCCATCCTAGCGCAGAGCCTTTGTCATCATGGGCTGAAGAACATGGAGTCCGGATCAAGCCCTGTAGAGCTAAAGGCGGGTTTTGACCAAGCCATAGAAGCAGTAGTGGACTCTCTGAAGAATCGCGCAGTTCCTGTGGAAACTGGAGAGACGATTAAGCAGGTAGCCACAATCGCCTCAAATAATGACGAGGAAATTGGAACTCTAATCGCTGACGCCGTTGAGGCAGTCGGCAGAGATGGTGTGATCACTGTCGAGGAAGCGAAATCCATCGAGACTTCTCTCAACGTGGTCGAGGGCATGGAATTCAACAAGGGTTACATGAGTCCTTACATGATCACTGATAAGGAGAAGAGGGAATCCATCCACGAGAGCCCACTTGTATTGCTTACCGATCACACAATCAACTCGGCACAGGACCTCCTTCCTTCTTTGGAATACAGTGTTCAACAGAAGAGGCCACTGCTTATTGTTGCCAAGGACATAGAGGGTGAAGCACTAGCGACACTAGTGCTTAACGTCGTTAGCAAGGTCGTAAAAGCCGTGGCAGTAAAAGCTCCAGGATTTGGCGATGAAATCGCAGAACAACTGGAGGATATAGCAGTGCTAACAGGAGCAAAACCTCTTTTCAAGGATCAAGGAGGGGAACTAAAGTCACAGGGCCCAACAAGCCTAGGAAGTGCGGACAGAGTGATCGTGGGCAAAAATAAGACCACACTCGTTGGTGGTGGCGGAGATAAGAATGCCACTGAAGAGCGAGCAGAGTTACTAAGGGGTCAGGCAAAACTAGCTACCAGCAAATGGGATAGAGAGAAGATTGAGAAGAGAGTAGGGAAACTTACCGGGGGTGTAGCCGTTCTGAAGATCGGAGCCGCAACTGAGACTGAGGTAAAAGAGACCAAGGCCAGAGTCGATGACGCTCTTAATGCAACCAGAGCCGCTATGGCAGAGGGCGTAGTATCTGGTGGCGGAGTCACTCTTCTTCGAGCACGTCAAACTCTCAAGGATCTCGCTGAATCATCAGATGGAGATAGAGCAATAGGCATCAACCTAGTATATGATGCCCTCGAGTCTCCAACTTGGCAGATTTCTGAGAATGCCGGTGCTAATGGAGACGAGGTAATCAAGAAAATCCTCTCCAATGAAGACGAGAATTATGGATTCAACGCCAGGAGTGGCGAGTATGTGGATATGATTGAGGCCGGAATACTTGATCCCGCGAAGGTGACCAGGAACGCTTTGGAATCAGCAGGTTCAATCGCTGGACTAGTTCTGACAACTGAGACTCTAATTGCAGATGACCCAGAACAAAAGAAGGACCCTCCCGCAATGCCCGACATGGGTGGAATGGGCGGAATGGGCGGCGGAATGGGATTCTAGCAAGCACAGACTTGATTCCTAAGGAACTTCTCGAAGGGCCGCCTCAATGACGACGAAGGGTTACCGAGCAGTAGCGCTGACGTGCCCTATGAGTACCGAGAGGCACCAAGAAGCAAACTAGTTGAAGACGTACTAGTGACTCCGAGTGCATATGGGGGTGCAGAGAAAGGCCATTTTTCTTGGCTCAATCTTATTTCTGTCTCTCATTAGTAGTGGTTGTCTAGCTTTATCGATTCAGAGAGAGATAATGGAGAGTTGGAGATCAGATCCAGTATACATAGATGAGGATATTACAGTAGGATGGTCTGAGACATTTGAGACTGGGACTGAGTTGGACTCTGTTCTTTACCAGAACGAAACCAATCTTATTTTTGATGAGTCAGTTGAAGATCTTGTAATCCAATTCACGGTCCGTCTTCCATACTCGAGTACACTAGAGGACATAATTGGTAACGAAACAAACGAGGTCCGCTACGTTGAGGCTAGATTATGGGAGCCCGGAGCAAAGCAGTCTGGAGGAGATCCTTTCTGGGAGGCTAGAGCCAACCAGGACTTCCAGGAGAGGAAGGAGTTCAAGGTTGATTTCATCCAAGGGACTTGGGTATTGGAGGTTGAGGCAAGAGGTTGGGGCATCACCACTCCTGTAGAGCAACTTTCATTCCACGACTCCTTCGATTTATATGCCACCATTACAAAGCCATGCGTTCATTTTCCAGAATCCCATGGAATTGACCAAGAGGGTGAATTAGAGTGCACGTTCCTTTCTGAGCTCGAAGACTGAATCACAACTCATGAAGACATCTGCGTAGCGCTTATCAACCAACGGCAGGTCGCCGCGCTGCTGAGGAAACCGAATGTCCGAGAACGAATCACCACTTGTCCCCCTAGACATGTATGAAAGGCATGCTGTACACATCGGTACCAATCAGAAGTCGGCTGATATGAAGCAATTTCTAGACACCATGCATCAAGATAGCAGCGGTCTACACATCATCGACGTGAATCATACTGATTCCAGGATCAAGGTTGTAGCGAACTTTCTCTCCAATTACGAAGCACGTAGGATTCTCGTAGTCAGCGCGAGGCAGTATGGTCAAAGGCCAGCACGAAAATTTGCTCAATCGATTGAAGCCAAACACATTGTTGGGAGATTCATACCCGGGACATTGACGAATCCTCTTCTAAGGACATACATCGAACCTGAAGTAATATTGGTAACCGATCCAGCTGCTGATTCTCAGGCACTTTCTGAGGCCGTCAAGTCCGGACTTCCAGTAGTGGCTATTTGCGATGCGAACAACAGGCTTCGAAACGTCGACCTTGCACTACCAGCAAACAACAAGGGACGAAGGTCCCTAGCACTGGTTTACTGGCTCCTCGCTCGCGAGATGTTGAAGTCCAGAGGGACCGTCAAGAACGACATGGAGTGGGAACTGGCAGAGGACGTTGCAGAGTGGGAGTCCACGTTCTGATCACTCGACGGTCTCAAAGGCAAGTCCTGACCCCCGTGATCGTGACACAGAGCCGGCCACCCCTTTTCCTCGCTCCGATGGCAGGAGTCACCGATCTCGCATTCAGGGTCCTCGCTAGGGAATGCGGAGCTGACTTCACGGTGACAGAGTTCACAGCAGCATCCGGGTTGACTAGGAAGAATGCCTACTCTTGGCTCAAAGTTGAGAGCGACCCCCGTGAGTCGCCCTTCATCCCCCAGATATTCGGTGGCATCACAGAGGAGATGGTCAAGACAGTGGAGATGCTCCAGGACAGGGCGGATGCGATAGACATCAACTTCGGATGCCCAGCTCCAAAGGTTTGCAAGAACGATGCCGGGGCGGCTCTGCTAAGGGACCCGGACAGAGTCGTGGAAATGGTCAGGGCTTGCATAGAAGTAGCAGAAGTCCCAATAACTGTCAAGATGAGGCTCGGAACTGGGAGCGGACCTAACACAGCTCTCGAAATCTGCCAGAGGCTCGAGGCCGAGGGCGTGGAGAGGATTTGCGTCCACGGCCGGACACTGAGGCAGCGCTACTCTGGTGAGGCGGACTGGTCTGAGATCAGGGAGATAGTGGATTCCGTGGGAATCCAGGTTATTGCCAACGGGGACGTAACTGACTCCTCCTCGGCCTCTGACTGCCTTGCGGCCACCACAGCCCACGGACTCATGATTGGAAGAGGGGCAATAGGAAGGCCATCCATATTCTACGAGATCAAGAGGGATCTGGGTTGGACTGACGAAGAGCCACCATGGGGGGCGGTAGATGAAGCCGTTGCCAGGTTATGGTGCTGGAACAGGTACATCGAACTATGCGAAGACATCTACTCGGAAAGCCGAAACAAGAATCTGAAGAGGCATGCTGTCTCATTCACGAAGGGGCTCAAGGGAGCCTCAGCGATGAGGGTCGAACTCCACAGGCAGACCGATCAGAAGGAGCTGGGCCAAATGGTCTCGGAGTACCTCCTTGACTTGGTGGAAACCACTACTATCGCTGCAGCCTAGGCCTTCCTCACGATGCTCCTCGAGCTTCCGATGATCCTCATCGGAGCGGAGTCTAATTGGACGACCAGCAACTCCGAGCCCCCGTCTTCTCTTATCCAGATGGCATTCTCCCACTCTACGGTAATCGAGTCCCCCTCGAT
>MDSZ01098532.1_pt1 | contig 31057 bp, 31 predicted proteins | sample 811201 | NCBI WGS metagenome assembly MDSZ01 (sample SAMN05326647, study PRJNA326480) | marine metagenome | isolation source: seawater | place: Indian Ocean: North | collected 2010 | reverse complement strand
TAGATCCTCTAGTTTTTAAAATGTTTGTTGATAGAGTTAGATAAAGACTCAGGGTCTAATTCATTCAATTTCAAAAGGTATTCTCTTCCACCATTTTCATAAATATACTTTTCAGGAAGGTTGATAGGTATAACTAGTTTTAACAGATTATTTTGAAATAAAAATTCATGAATAGCACTAAAGAGTCCATTGGTGTTAGATTGCTCATCCACAACAATAATTTTTTCATAATTTGATAATTTTTTACTTAAATTATTATGAATTGGTTTGATTCTAATTAAATCAATTATATCAACATCATTATCTAAGTTTTCTGAAGCTTGAATAACATTATTTATTAATGAACCATGAGAGATAACACATATTTTTGAATTAGATTTTTTTAGAAATCTATAACCTTCTTTAATCTCGTTATCAGTCACTTCATTCTTTAAGTCAATGCAAGCATGGCGATCTAAACGTATAAAATTAAATGAGGGGTTATCAATAAAGTCTTTAGCAAGTTTTGAAGCTACGATTGAATCACTCGCTGTAGAAATATTTGATTTGATTAAGGATCTTAAAACGCCAAGATCTTCAGTTAAGTAATGAGTAGGACCAGCATCAGCATAGCCTAAGCCAATTCCTGCTACTATAGTACAAACATTTAAGTTCATCATACTGAGTGCACACTTGTGTTGCTCTAAGCATCTTAAAGTAATAAATGGTGCCATTGCGTATGCAAAAACTTTTCTTCCATCAAGAGCTAAACCTGCTGCTAAATCAATTGTATTTTGCTCAGATATACCGGTATGAATAAATTGTGAGGGTAATTCTTCTCTAAATCTATCTAACGCTGGTGCGCCAAAGTCTGCTGATAAGAAAAATATATCTTTATTATTTTTTGCTTCTTCAAATATCGTATTAATAAGTAAATCTCTTTGAAATTTAGGAGAGCTCATTTAAAACCTCCTTTTGATCATTTTCATTCAAACCTTGCCAATAATGCCATTGAGCTTGATTTTCAAATCTTTTAACTCCTTTCCCCTTAACAGTATCTAAAATGAGGCAATTAAGATTATTCTTGTCATTTGATAGATCATCGAAAGCATTTAGTAAATCTTGATAGTTATGGCCATCGATATTTTTGGTTTTAAATCCAAAAGACTCAAATTTATCTTTTATAGGATTTAATTTAACACAATCCTCAGTGTTACCTAAAATCATTAAATTATTTCTATCTAATATTATTTTTAGATTAGTTAATTTATTATGGTTTATAAATAGTAAGCTTTCCCATATTGATCCCTCATACAACTCACCTTCACTAATTACTACATAAACATTGTAATCAAGATTTCTTCTCATAAAAGATAAGGCGTAACCAGCACCAATACCTAAGCCATGTCCTAACGACCCTGAAGTAGCGTCTATTCCAGGAATAGATATATTAGAAAAAATTCTTAATCTAGATTTATCATTTCCTTTACCCCAATTTTCAAATTCATTTTTTTCCAAAACACCATTTTCAGAAAGTATTGGATAAAGTGCAGAGGCAGCATGACCTTTTGATATAATAACTTTATCATTATAAATTTTTTTAGAGTCATTAAACTTTAAGTAGCCACCATAATAAAGAACGGTCATTGCATCTATAATTGAATAAACTGATCCTGGATGGCCGCCGTTGGTCTCGCAAAACTTTTGGAATAAATCTTTTCTTAATTGTTTAGATTTATTTGAATAAAATTCGATATTTTTCATAATTTTATTATAATTTCCTAATTAAAAACCTCAACAATGAATATGAAATTAAAGTTATAAAGAATAAATAAATAAAACTAATTTCGAATCTATTTAGGATATAAAGTAATAGAATTTTTACAGATATTATTATTATTAAAGATAAGTACCAATTAGATTTACTAGACAGATGATGTAAGTGAGACCTATCTGGAATAAAAGGGTTCTTTTTTTTTATTAATCTTTTAAAAGTAACATACAACCCGTCATAAAAAGGTATAAATAATAAAATAAAAATTTCTCTTATATAAAAAACTTTCTCATCATAAAGTTGAAATAAAATTGTACCAAAGAAAACAGAAATAACTAAAATACCATTATTTCCAAAATACGAAAAATTGAAAATATTTAAGATTAAAGTTAAGATTAAATTAAATAATATTAAAAGATATATTGAATCAAGGTAAAAATCATTTTTAAAAGCCAAATAACTTATAATTAATATTAAGTAAGAAACAATAAGACCATTTCTTCCATCTGACATATTCATAACATGGATAAATCCAAGAATAAGAAATATTGATAAAAACAAGCTTTGATAAAAATTTAAATTTAGAAATGAGTAATTAATAATAAATTCTGACAGTAAAAATTCTTTGTTAAAAGTGAAATAGAAAAATAAGATTACTGTCACAGACAAAAATCTCTTCAGAACACTCAAATTTATATAGTCATCAACTAAACCTATAATAAAAATCATTATTAAAGGAAGTGAAAAAGTAATTGGAAAATATAAAAAAATAACTTGAAATAATAATAAGATATTTAAAAGAAGAGTTTTATTTGAAGAATTCGAACTTTGAATCTTTCCAATATCATCTCTTGGCAAAAAGAATATTTTTGACTGAAATTGATATAAAAATATTATTAATAAAAATATCAAAAGACTTGAAAATATATTAATCATTTTTTTTTAAAATAAATTTATTAACCTCTATTTTAAAGAAATTAACAGAAGACTTAAAAATATAATCTATTTGGTTTTGATCAGTTACAATATTGTATTGCAAATCTTCAAGATACATAGGTTGTCCACTAATTAAGTTTTTTTCATTTTGATATAAATGAAAAAGATGGGGTGTTGCGACACCAGGATGAGTATTGAATATTATATCATTATCTATTATGAAATTTTTAATTTGTCGAGATGACTCTCCTACTATGAAATAATTAACCAGAAGAATGATATTTAAAAAAAGATAACCAAAAATTGTTAAAAAATTAATGACCTTATTCTTAATAAATTCAAGATTGAAATATAAAAGAAGATAGATTGGGATTGCTGGAATTATGTATCTTTGTGAACCTTTAATGAATGATAAGCATAAAAAATAAATTAAAATAAGCGCCACTACTAAGGCGAATATTTTTCTCTGTTTCCACAATAAATTTGAATTAGAAATAATATTTATATTTTGGTAAAGAAATAATACAAATGTGAAGGAGATTATTAATATATAAATGTTGTATGGTATATATCTCTGCAGTGGCCCAAAATCTAATTCGGCAGATATTCCTATAAAAGACGGAAGATAAAGAAATATTAAAAATAAACTAATTACTACAGTAAAGTTTTTAATGTTCAGCTTTTGTTTAAAAGTGTCTAGATTAAGTGCAAATGGAAGTGTGATTAATTGAAGATAGCCAATATAGAAAATAAAATTATTTAAAACATATTTTATATCTCTAGCTTTATCATTGGAAAAAACTGCTATCTTTAAATCTTCATTATCTGGAACAATAAAATCACCTAAAAAAGTAAATGTTAAAAAATAATAAATAACTGGTACTAAAATAGAAAGAGATAAAAATATAAAGCTATTTATTAGAGTCTTTAGATTAAATGAATTTTTATAATAGTATATTAATATTGAGATAGGTACCAAAAATAAATTAAAAGGTTTTATAACTATTCCAATGCTAAGCAATAAGTAAAAAAAATATCTAAATATATTTTTTTTTGAAATTAATATTTGAGAAAATGCAAAAAGAGATAGAGAGTATGAAAATAACCCTACGTACATTCTATGGCCATAGTGCCAAACTATTGGATTTATGATAATTAATAATAAAATTTCAATCCTAATTTTTTTTTTAAATATAAATTCACTAAGATTGGATATAGCTAATATCAAGAATAAATAACTTAAAGCACTTAAAATTCTTATGCATTGATTTGCATCTAAAAATGGAAATATTTCTCTAATTAATGCTCCAATAAAAGAGAATGCAATAGAATTAAACTGACTTGTAAAATATATTTTTAAAAAAGTTAATTTATCTTCAGCATGGAAAAAATTTGCTCCAACACCTATTGCTCCTTCAAAATTTGTTGGTGCAAAGTTAATTGTAATTAAATGAAATACACAAGTAATGAATATTAGTGTATAAATTGAATTGAAAGACCTCATGTTCATTTATCAAAATACTTATCATTAAATGGTTAATTTAAAAGAATATTACACAAGTGAAGCTTATCAGACTCATCAATACTCTGGTATTATTGGTAAATTAATGAAAAAAAGCCATGAATGTATGGAGTTCTCATCTGATAAAAAATCAAAAGTGCTTGAAATTGGCGCTGGTACTAATCCACACCTACCTTATCTAAAACATGATTTTGATTTTTACTACATTATTGATTTGTATAAAGAGTTGGAAATTAATTATAATAAATTTGATAAGGTTATTTTCAAAAAATATGACGGAAAAATAATACCTTTCGAGGACAATTATTTTGATAGAATTATTATTTCTCACTGTTTAGAACACATTCCTCAACCTGAGAATTTTTTATTACAAATGTTTAATAAACTAAAAAAAAACGGAAATTTAAGTATTGCACTACCTACAAATCCAGGTGTCTTATGGAGAATTGGTAGAAAATTTGGAAATTACTTTATAAATCCAAAAACTCATAAAATGACTAATTTAGAAAATGATTATTTAAATGCAATTGACCATGTAAATTCAATATTTAGCCTTCGAACATTTATAAGAAAACATTTTGGTAATAATTTGGTAGAAAAATATGAGCCACTAAAAATTAAAGCTATCGATATAAATTTATTTTATATAGCTGAAATCACAAAATGATTATGCATAAGTTCTAAAATAATTACTTAGAATAATTTTACAAACTTTATCACTTACATTATTTGCTTCATAACCTTCGGGGATAATAATGTTATTTGAATATTTTACACTTATGTTTATTGCATTTAAAATTATTTCAATATTGTTAGAAGTGATCATATTTGAGGAAGATTCAATAGTTTCTGGTCTTTCGGTTGTCTCTCTAAGTGTTATATTTGGTATTCCGAAAATTGAACATTCTTCTTGAACAGTTCCACTATCAGTTAATACGCAATATGAATTTTTTTCCAATTTTACAAAATCAATAAATCCTAGGGGCTTAATAATTTTTATAGCTTTGTTTTTAGGATCTAATAAATTGTAATTATCTAAATTTTTTTTTGTTCTAGGATGAACTGGCCAAATAATTTTATATTTGAACTTAGCATGAATATCATTTAACACGCTAATAAATTCTTTAAGTTTCTTTTTATTATCAACATTTTCCTCTCTATGAAGAGTAAGAAGAAAAAACTTGTTTCTATTTAAATTCATTTTTTTTAATATTTTGGAATTGTTAATTTGTTTTTCAAAGGTTTTTAAAACTTCGTAAATAGGATTTCCGGTAATATATATTCTTCTTCTTGGAATTCCTTCATTCACAAGATTTTCGCAACTTCTATTTGTATAGGGGAGCAAAATATCACTCGAGTGGTCAATTATTTTCCTATTAACTTCCTCCGGGACTTTTAAATCAAAACACCTATTCCCTGCTTCCATATGAAAAACTGGGATACCCATTCTTTTAGCTAAAATAGCGGAGAGACTACTATTAGTATCACCCAATACCAACAACCTATCAGGTTTAACTTTTTTTATTACTTTTTCGAACTTCTTAGAAATTATTGAAAGTTGAGCTCCAAAGCTTCCTTTTGCTTCTAAAAATATATCTGGTTTTCTAATATTTAACTCTTTAAAAAAAATTTGGTTAAGTTCATAATCATAATTTTGACCTGTATGCACTAAGATTTGCTCGCAATGTAAATCTAATTTTTTTATTATAATTGAAAGTCTTATGAATTCAGGTCTTGTTCCTACTATTGTTAATACTTTCATCTTTAGATATCAGAAATAATTTCTTTTATAGAGGGTGTTTTTTGGAAATCTGTTCTATTCCAAATATCATTATTTAATTCTTTGAAACATGAGTCTAAAGTTCTATCGATAGACTCTTTTGCATTTGTAGGAATTATGTTTTTTTTGCCTCCAAAATATTTTTCATTAAAGATTTCTAACATATCAAATTTTGACACTTCATCAGCTGGAATTATATGCAATAATCTTGGTATTTCTATTTTATTAATCAAAATAGACATAATGTATTTTGCATATGCTTTTGTAGAAATACCATTCCATAAATGGTTAGAAAAACCATTTAAATCATCTGTATTACTGTTAATAAACCACTCAATCAATGAATATTTATTATTTAATTCTCTACCAATAATAGAACATCTTAAATTATAAAAGTTTTCATTTTTAACTTCACCTAAACTCTTAGACATTCCATATAAATCGTTAGCATCGTGAAAATCATCTTCAAGATATTTTCCTTTTTTACCAGAATAAACACAATCAGTTGCTATTTGAAATATTTTAGTGTTGGTATTTGAAAATAAATTTGCCAATTTTCTTGGGAATATAGAGTTAACTAAAATAGCAGTAGTTTCTTGATTAGAGTCAATAATACGAGGCTTAACAATACCAATACAATTTATAATAATATCAAAATTATATTCTTTTAATAATTCCAAATCATTTATGGCATTAAATTTAAAGATTTTATTATCTTCAATGTCAAAATCATAATTATTTTCATGATTATAAGTTAAATAAATGTCAAAGTTTTTCTTATTGATAAATTCTTTTGCTACTGCATGGCCAAGCATTCCAGAAGAACCCAAAATACAAATTTTCATTTAGTAAAAATTAATATTCCATGGATTCCAAAAATTATATTCATATCTATAGTCGTCACCTTTGCTTTGTTCTAAGGATTTATCAGAAAGGAACATCATTTTTGTATTAATTTCTGTATTCATAAAGCCATTCGCATAACCTTTAGGAATAAATAAAATACATGGCTTGTTTTCATTCAGATTGAATGTATGAATTTTTTCATCTTTATTAGGATTTTTAAAATTATTTATTTTTACACAACAAACTTTTGCACTTCCACTAAGACAGTATACAAATTTAGACTCTTTTTTATGGCCATGCCAAGCTCGAATGTAGTTATTTTGATAATTCTTAACAATGTAAAACCTTTGAATTTTTTTTTCTGAGAAATTAAATTCATTTGCAAATGAAAGAGTGCCTCTTTCATCATTAAATAAATTGCCTTGAATTAATTTAGGTTCATTCATTTTTAATTCTTACTCAAGAATAAAGCATTTGTATATCTAGGGTCGTTTATATCTTTAATTTTTCCCATAGTTACGACATCGCCTACCTCATTAATACCTGTTTTTGTATTATATTTAGCTTCAAAATTGAATACTTTGTATACCTTTTCACTACTGACTTTATAATTTCTTGTATCTCGGAATTCTTGTTCAATTATGTTTAGTTTAGTTTCTGGAAATTTAGCGATAACCTCTTTAGCTAATTCTATAATTTTTAAATTTTTATAATGTAAATTGAAGATACCTTGTTCATTTTCTTTTTTTATTGCTAAGCAAATTGCTTGAGCAACATCTTTTACATGCAAAAGAGGTCTAAATTGCTGGCCTCCGTAAATATTAATCTTTTTTTCACTAATTGATTTAGAAACAAGTGCATTAAGAACCAAATCCATTCTAATTCTCGAAAAATTATCGCTCAATCCAAATAAAGTTCCTAGTCTAAATATAGTTGCTGAGGTGTCTAATAACTTTTTTTCAGCGAGCATTTTTGTTTCTGCATAAAGTGACAAAGGAGCTATTTCAGAATCCTCAGTTAAAATGCCATCTTGTGAACCATAAACTGAACAAGTTGATAAGAATATAATTTTTTTATCAAAATTTTTTTTTAAAAATTTTATTGAATTATAATTAACATCTATAGTTGTCTTTCTATCTATTTCACAAGCACCATCACCCACTATGGCAGCAAGCCAAATTACAATATCAGCCCAAGCTAAATGAGGTTTTAAATTTATTTCATCTCTAACATCAATATTTATAAAGTCGACTTCCTTCATATATTGATGCTCATATAGAAGATTATCTATAACTTTTACATTAAAATCATCATTATCATTAAGTAAGTCGGTTAAATGTCCTCCGACATAACCAGCGCCACCTACTATAAGAATATTTTTCATATTAATTTTGATAGATTAATTCTTTAAACTTATTTAATAAACAATCAACGCTATTCTTAATATTGTACTTATTTATATATAATAAATTACAGTTCTGTGAATACATTTTAATTTTTTTATTATTTTTTGAAAGATTTAAAATTTTTTTATATAAAATATTATAGCTTCCAGGAGAAGTGTATTCACCTAATGAATAATCTTTAATTTTTTTTATTAAATAACCTTTTGCAACAACTAACAATGGCTTTCCAAAATAAAGATAAGTTTGGAATTTACCAGGTATGGTTTTAGAAAAAGCATCAGAACCTCTTAATGTAATCAATAGAAAATCAGATTTGGCTAATTCCCTATATAGAAGATTTGGTTTTAAATAATTATGAATTTTTATAAAGTCATTTAGTTTATTTTTTATAATATCTGATTTTAAATAACTTTTTTGAGTACCTTCGCCGTAAATGTGTATTACAAATTTATCATTATTTTTTTTAAATTTTTTTGCAAGTTCAATAAAAACATCTAAATCTTGAGCGTGTCCTAAATTTCCTGAATACGTTATTATTTTTTTTTTATTATTTATTGTTTTTTTTCTTATTTTAAATTTAGAAAAATCCTCTGATGGGTTTTCATATACCCAAGTCTTTTTTAAATAATCGCGATTAAAAGATTTGATACTATTAACAAAATATTTTGATTGAATAAATATATAATCAACATTTTTATATATATAACTAACCAAATTTCTAATTAATTTAATAATTAATTTATTTTTAATATATCCAGTTTCTATAACACTCTCAGGCCAAAGGTCTTGTACCCAAATAATTATTGGACATTTTAGTTTTTTTCTAAGGAGAATTAATGGTAAAGCTTGTAACAAAGGACTAGTTGCATATATAAATGCTAAGTCATAATCTTTTTTAAAAAATTTTTTGTGGTATGCAATTGTTGAAACAATAAAAGATAAATAATTTAAACTAAAAGTTAAAAAATTTTTTTTTTTGCCTCTAGGGAATATTGGTACTCTGTGTACTGCTATATTGTTCAAATAATTTAAATTGTATTTATATTTCTTATACCCAGGCGATATGTAACCTGTGTGATAATTAGGCTTACCAGTAACCACTGAAATATCATTTTTTTTTGATAATTCCTTAGCAATGTCATTAATCCTGAAATTTTCAGGATAAAAATGCTGAGACAATATCAATATCTTCATTAATTTTTTACTTTTATTTCTTAAAAAATTTTAACATTTCTAATTTATAACCACTATTAAGGATAGCAAAAGATAAGAAAAATAGAAAACTACCATTAAAATAACCCGCACCTCTAATTGATTGAGTAATCAAGATTGAAGATATAAAAATTTTAATAGGTAACTCATCTTTAGATTTAATTAAGTAAAGTAAAAATAGAATTATAAATAGAATATTAAATATGCCAAATTCTGATAAGGATTTACTGAAATTAGAAGCCCCATCATTATAATTATAGAAACTCACTTCAGGTAATGAAAAATAATTTTTTTGGTGAAATTCTATATGTGCATTCTGATAATTTTGAAAACCAAATCCAAAAGGTTTGTTCTTTATTGAATTTAGAGTAACTGCAAAACTATTTATGTGAACTACAGTTGACATATTAATTTCATTTGGAGCCGAAGCCTCTTTAAATTTTTTAAGCTCAGTGTCTACTATAGTAGAAGGAACTATAATATCCTCATCTGCAAGTTTATTGATAACATCATCGTTAAGTGGAAGTAATTTTTGGATATCTTTGTCTATGCCTATTTCATTTAGATCATAAAGCAAGTTAATTTTTAAAAATTGTGTAACTCTAATGTTGCAAGTACTAATTGATAAAAAAACAATTAAGTAAAGTGAAAAAATAGAAATGAGTATCTTATTTTTTTTAATTTCTTTCAGATACCTATGATTAAAAATCAAAATTAATAATATTGAAATAATAGTGCTCAGTAATAAAGAAGCTGATAAATAATTTGTAACGATTAAAATTACAAAAAGTAAATAATTAAATAAAATTAAGTTATTTCTTTTTTGAATTAAGAATGGATAAGAAACTATTACTGGTGCTGATATAAATGCTAAATGAGAGGGCTCTACAAAAAAATATCTCATATATTCTTGAAAACTATTTGAATAATTTATGGCACAAAGACCATTTTTATGTTCTTTATAATCATAAATTTCAAAACCATACAATATGAGTCCCGATATAATGAATAAATTTATTAAAGATATATAAAAAGTTGATATTTCAAAAAAAAATTTATTAAAAAAAATTTTAAACTTAAAAGATATGCATAATGTTAAGAATAAAAAAACTATTGAGATATACTGTCTTTTTGTAATTTCATCAGTATTAAAATATAAATGAACATAAATGAAAAATACTATAATTATTATTAGCAAATAGGTTCTAAAATCTTTTTTTTCAAAATATAAAAAATTAAAAATGGCTAAAAATAATATTAAGTATCTAGATGTGAAACTATCATACAAATCTATTTCCCATAAAAATAATGAAAATATTGAAAGAAAAATAAATAAGTAATTAAAAGTTTTGTTATTTTCTAAGAAATTATTTCGAAATTCACTTACAACTTTCATAGATAAAAATATTAACTATCTCTTTGACTTAAAATAGGTTTCTTAATATTCCATTTTTTATTAATTCTTTTATCATTCCATTTTAAAGATATTTGATCTTTAACATCTAAGTACTGTCCCTCATAGGATAATTTGTAATGGAATATGCAATCTGTAGACAAACATAAATAAGCATTAAGGAAGTAAGGAGGAATCAATACAGAAACTTTATTTTCTCTGGATAAAATAAAACTTTTTTCTTTAAGAAAATTTTTTGATTTATTTTTATAATTTATTAGAGAAAGGTGAACTTTACCATAAAGACAAGTTACTAATTTCCAAGTTTTTTTATCACCATGATATCCTCTTAAAACGTTTTTTTTGGAATATGAAATTTTTTCGTGATTAAAATTTAAATTTTTGAATTCACCAGATTTCCAGAGAGTCCAATAAGAACCTCTATGATCTTCAAAAGAGTCATGTGTAATGGTTTTGACTTTCATAATGTTATATAATATTAATTTACAAATATATTATATTAAAAATATGGATCTTTTATTAATAAATCCTGGAAATAGCTCTAAAATTTATCAAAAGCTCTCCAATAAATATGCAGCTATTGAAACCCCTACCTGGAGTTTGTTACTTGCAAATTCAATGAGAAAATTTGGGTACGAGTGTGGATTAATTGATGCTAATGCTGAGAATATAAGTCACGAAGAAATTTATGAAAGAATAAAATTTAATAAACCAAGGTTGATACTGTTTGTTGTTTATGGTCAAAACGTAAATGCGGGTACAACAAATATGAGTGGTGCCACAAGTCTTTCCAATTATTTAAAAAAAATGGATTCTAATCTCAAAATTTCTTACGTAGGTAGCCATGTTCAAGCTTTACCAAAAGAAACACTTCTTAAAGAAAAAAGTATTGATTTTGTTTTTACTAATGAAGGAGTATATGCGTTAAGAAATATTTTAGGATTAAATTCTTTTGAAAAAGAAAAAATTAGAAATATTAAAGGTATTGCATATAGAGAAATAGACGATGTTATAATTAATATGCCTGAGGACATTGTTCCATCAGATAGAATGGATATTGATTTACCAGGATATGCTTGGGACTTACTTCCTATGAAAAATAAACCATTTGACCTTTATCGTTCACCAATGTGGCATGCAGAGTACGATCAAAACAAAAGATCACCTTATGCAGCACTTCAAACTTCTCTTGGATGTCAATTTGGATGTAACTTTTGCATGATAAATTTGATTAACAGAAACGATGATGATGAAATCGGTGTATCATCTAATTACAGTAAAATGAGATTTTGGAGTCCTGACTTTATTATAAAGGAATTTGATAAACTCATCAGCTATGGTGTTAAAACAATAAGAATAGTTGATGAGATGTTTTTACTCAATCCAAAATATTATATCCCTTTATGTGAAAAACTAGGTGAAAGAAATAAAGATGATGACCTAAGAATGTGGGCTTACTCAAGAGTGGATACTATTAGAAGACCAGGTATTTTAGAATTAGTAAGAAAAGCTGGTATTAAATGGCTATGCTTAGGTATCGAAAGTGGTGATAAATCAATACGACTGGAAGTGTCAAAAGGTAAATTTGAAGATGTAGACATAAATAAAGTCATTAAACAGGTACATGAATCAGATATAGAGGTTATGGCTAACTATATTTTTGGTCTTCCGGGTGATACCAAAGAGTCTATACAAAAAACCTTTGAATTGAGTTTAGATTTGAATACTTCAGGTTGGAACACATATGCTGCAATGGCCTTACCTGGAAGTCAACTATATAAAGATGCTGTATCTAAAGGTATTAAAGTCCCTGAAACTTATGAAGGTTATTCTTTTCACTCATATGACACCACACCTCTTCCAACAGAAAGTCTAACTGCTGCAGAAATTTTAAAGCTTAGAGATGAAAAATTTAATGAATATCATAGTCATCCAAAATTTTTAGAAAGAATAGAAAAAAAGTTCAATAAAGAAGCAGCTGAAAATATTCTAGAGATGACAAAAATTAAATTAAAAAGAAGAATAATTGAAGAGGCTAATTTATAGCTTTGACTACATTAAGCCATTCTAAATAACCAATTAAATAGCTCTCAATATATTTTAAGTTAATTTTATTTCTTTTAATTCTATCAAGATTAGAAAAGCCCTGATAATGTTTAGAGTCATTAATTTTAGTATTAATATTTTTTCTAATTTGCACTCTAGTTAGTGATAACATCTCACTAATTACATAAAAAAATAAATCAAAGTTATTATCAAATCTCTTATTTTTAACATCTCTTAATATTTCAATAAAATTGTCGGTTGAATAATTATGCATTTTTTCAAACTCATAATCTTTCCAATTATCGTGAATATTTCTATCTTGAAACAAATGGGGATTTCCATAAGAAATAAAATCTTTATTAATTTCAGCAATTTTACAAAAAATATAACTTGTCCAAATATCAGAATTTCTTCCAGCACTAAGTGGTTTAAAATAGTAGTGAAGATACTCCCCTGATATGGAGGTATTTTGATCATTAAAAGGAAAATAATTTCCAGGTTTTAAAAATATATTTTTTTTGTAATTAATTTTTTTTACATCAATTTTCCAAAAAATTCTTGAACTAGCATCTATATCTGGATCACCTAAAATAAATCCACAATTGGCTATTACTTTACCTCTTTTTTTAACTGAATAGTTTATGTTAAAAGAATTTATATTTCTAAATTTCCAAGGGTAACCTCTTGGAAAAATAGGCATTTTTTCATCTGTTTCAATATATTTGTATAAATTTGGCCACTTATTTTGTGAATATGCACATTTAGTTTCAATAGTTTTACCAACTATTGAATGAGAAGAAATAAAATCATTATTCTTATCACAAATATAATTATCATCATCTATGTAGATAAATCTTTCCAAATTGTATGATGATAAATAGATATTACCCAAGAGTCTTCGTATTGCATCATTTTTTGGAAAAATTTTATATAGATTTTTAAATTTTTTATTTTGAAAATATTTATTTTGATCTTCTATACCAAAATAGATAATTTCAATGTCGTATTTTTTAGCGATCTTTTTACAATAAGATCTGGTATTTGGTGGTGTTTTCATATCACCTATAATTAGAATTACAGTATTTTTATTATGTGAAAACTTTTTAATATTTGAGCAAAGCGGGTCTAAAAAAATAGGAACATTTATAGTTGTGCATAATATGGCGTTTAGCATTTGGGAATACTAAACATTATCAATATTAATTCAATATCTTATATCTTTTATTCATTTATTTGATAAACCTTTATAAAATTGTTTTCAGACAATAAATTAGTATTTAGAGAAATATAGTCCCTTACAATAATATAATTTATATTAAGAAGTTTCGATATTTCAAGCCATTCATCTTTAGTTCTCTTTTCAAAACATTCCTTATAAATAAAATCAAAATAATTCTTAGGATAAAAAAATAAGTCTTGTTTGTTTTTACACCAAATATCAGTAATTTGATTCGCATCAGTTAAATTAAAACTAGGCAAAGCTACTGCACTATTAGTTAAAAAAGAGGGGTCAATATAACCATAAATTAAAGGGCCAATAATAATTTCCTTATATTCAGTATTATTAATTTTTTCTAAAACTAAAGAGTTCTCATTTGTGAATTTTTTAAATGAATAATATTTAACAGGAAAAAGAACTAAAATGAAAACAAATGGAAATATTTTAATTAGGAAATTTAAAATTATTTTTAATTTATATTTAACATTTATAGATATTTTTTTTTCAAAAAAAATAATGATAATCAAAGCAGGATAATTAATCCAAATTAATGAATTATATACAGCTTTTTGATACTTAATTATTGGCATATGTTCTGTAATAATCTGAGCAAATGAAATAATACAAATTATAAATACAGAAAAATAGACAATTAGATAAATTAGAGCAATCTTACTTTTTTCTTTGTCGTATAAATAAAAAATATATGAAATAGAAAATATTAAAACGAAAATGTTATTTATATTTAAAAATCTAGTAATCAGCATTCTGTTTAGTAAAAATGGAATATTCTCATTTATTACGAAAAAAATATTATTAATTTGAAAAAAATAATTTAAGAAAAAATAAAAAATTATTACAAAAGAACAAATTATATAGGTTTTAAAAATTATTTTGAATTTATGTGATATTTTATTCTGTAAAAAAAAATATAAAAATAATAATAAAGTTTCATAGAAAAAAAATCTTATAAAGTTTAGAGTAAAAAATATATATCCTTTATCAAAGTTAAAAAAAGGTGTGTGACTAACCTCATAGGCACGTTTTTCTATACTTGAAATATCATTGTTTAATTGAAAATCATTAAAACTTGCGAGGATGTAGTCTCTAAAAATAGTGAAATCAGAATGAATGAATATCATCAATATTAATAAAAAAATAAAAAATAAAAAATGGTAAATATTAAATTTAGGCAATTCTTTTTTCAAAAAAGACATAGTTATTATTATAAATATATTAAATAAGCCCCATGCTGCGTGACTAAAAAAATTTAATATCAAAAAAAATAGAGCTAATTTTGAATTATTTTTTAAATATAAAGAAGAGGTCAAAATAGTGAAATACATACCCATTTGACCAAAATAGAAGAAATTAACGGGATAATATATTCCGTACCAATGAGTATCTATAAATCTATGGAATAAGAAAATTATAACTACTATAAATGAGAGGTTTTTATTTTCTGTAAAACAACTAGATAAAATAAATATAGAATAAAAAGATAAAAGGCACGTAATTGACCCTAGAAAAAAATTTAGGAAATTATCTCCTATACCAATATTTAATAGTAGATATGGTATGTATATTTGGGCTGTAATAGGAGAGTCTAATACACTATGAAACCACTCATTTGTAAAATTATAATTATATTGATTAAGAAATGTTTTAGCAAATGTTACTGACTCTTGTGGAAAGTTATATAAAAATCCACCATATAAAACTGCTAGAAAAAATAATAAATAATTAATAATTGAATTATTAAAAAGTTTTTTCACAAATTTAACATTCTTTTACTATTAGCAGATTGAAGTGATTTTTTCAAAAATAAGTTATTCATATAAACTAACTCTAATTCATTTTTAAAATAAGAATTTTTGCATTTAAAAAATAAATCGATTTGTTTTTTAAAAGGGTCAATCTTATTGCTATCATAATAATTTTTTGATTTGGTTTTGCTATGTAATTTGCAATTATTGTTTAAATCATATTCTGAAAATATCTTATTTTCATAAAAAATAGAAAAAGTTCTTTTTATATTTTTGCTAAACATATTTATATGAAAGATAACATTAAATTTTTCATAATTAGCAATTAACTTAAACTTAGTATCAATATTTAGATTGAACCTTTTATCTGAAAAGAGCGAGCATTTAATTGATTTTGGTAATCCCAAAATATTTAAAATCATATCTATTTCATGACATTCAGTAAAAAGGGCACCTCCTCCGAGACTCTTTTTACAAGCATATAAATCTTTGTAATTTTCATATTTATGCCAATACGGAACATAAGAATTGACATTTATAGAAATTTTTTGAATTTTATTATAATTTTTTCTAATTTCAGAAGATAGATCTAAAAATATAGGAGTAAGTCTTCTTTGATATCCTAAAAAAATATTAGTTTTTGAATTTTTGATTATAGGAAATTTATTTAAAGGAAATACTAAAGGTTTTTCAATTAATATTTTGGTATTTTTATCAAAAAAAAGAGTGAGGAACTTATAATGATATGAAGTTGGATTTGAAATAAACACAAAATCAAATTTAATCTTCTTGATTGATTCATATGTAATATAATTCAATGGATATATAGCTTCTAGGCTAATATTAGAATAATGGTTAAAACTTTTGTCTAGATAATTAGTTTTTCTCTTTCTTCTATAAGCATAATAATTGAAAATATTACCAAATTGATTGTAAATAATTCTTAAATGCCTTTGACCGGCACCGCCCAAACCAATAAATAGTATTTTCTTTTTCAAAAATTATTTTTATTTATATTTATTAATCATTTTTTTTATAAACTTTAAATTATTTATTGAAGTTTTTAGGGGATTATCACCTTTATTAGTCTCAAATGTAAAGTTTTTATTATAATTTATTTTTTTAAGATTTTTAAACACATGATCAAAATTCACATCACCATTGCCAATGATAACATTTTTATTATTTATTGTTTTATCTTTAATATGAATGTGACCAATAAAATGAGATAATTTAATAATATCATCATAATTATTATTTTTATTAATAATTCTATTACCAGTATCGTAAAGCATTCTAAAATTATTAGAATTGATTTTTTTGAACATTGGAATTAAATATTTAATTTCTAAATTTGTTTCAATTAAAAGTTTTATTTTATTATTTTTAGATATTTCGTTATATCTTTTTAATGGTGCGATGAATTTATTAAAATTATTTAAATCTAAATTACTTTTTCCGTAAAGTGGTAAAATTAAATTTTTGATGCCTAAATTTTTACAATTTTTGATTAAAGAAAAAAAATATTTATTATAGTTTTTACTATCTAAATTATTTGAAATGATGTAATCATCACAAAAATTCAAAATTTTCAAATTATTTTTTTTACATAATTTTTTATATTCAACAATTAAACTATCGTGCCAAATAGGATTACTTTTATTGTATATTCTCTCACTAAAAAATTCTATAAAATCAAAGCCAATCTGGTTTGCTAATTGGAACTCTTTTCTCCATGTAAGCTTTGGAAAATACTGTAGTCTATTTTTTGGAGATGGTAACAACCTTCCCTGTACATTCCCAATAAGAACTTTCATTTTTCAATTTTAGAAAGTAATTTTTTTAAAATATTAGCTTTTCTTTTTGCTTCATCTAAATCCCTATAATTTGTTTTAAATTGCATTATTTGTTTTTGAATTTTTTCTGCAATAGGTGCATTTCCTATGCGCACATAGCAATTTTTTTTACTATTTGATGATAAACATTTATTACAATATTTTTTTTTGTAAAAATGTTGAATTGATGGTTCTAAATAAATTGGCTTACATGCTGAGTAAAATCCATCGCCCCCTAGATCTAGATACATGTTATAAAATTTTTTCCATGATATATTATATTTTTCTTTTCCAAGATATTTTACTGGAAAAGTATAATATGAATGCTTAGCTGAATAATGAATTTTTTGTGGAATCATTATTTTTGAATTTTTAATTGCATTCATAAACAAATTTGCAACTTTTATTCTATTATTTAGAATTTGACTTGATCTTTGTAATTGACCATAACACACAGCAGCAACAATTTGTGACATCCTGTAATTTAATCCAACTGTATCAAACCTAAAATAGTTAGGGTTTTGAACTGAAGAAATAGCAAGTGATGTCCTGCCGCCCGAAGCAGTCATGTTTTTATATCCTATGCCAGCAAATTTTCTTATTTTTTCAGCTAATTTTTTAGAATTTGTAGTTATCATACCTCCTTCAGTACACCCGCTAAGATGTTTTTTATTTTCAAAACTCCAAGTTGAAATATCACCTCTTACACCCGCAAGTCTATTTTTATACTTTCCAAGAAAGTCTTGAGCATTGTCTTCTATAATTTTAAGTTTATGTTTTTTAGCTAATTTTAATATTGGATCAATGTCTACAGGAAGTCCTTGGAGAGAGACTAAAATAATAGCTTTTGTTTTTTTTGATATTACTTTTTTAATTGTATTTGCGGTAATTAAAAAAGTGTCTTTATCTACATCTGCAAAGATAGGTTTACAATTAGCATGGATTGCAGCATAAGCATCCATAACAACAGCTAATGCTGGAACTATAATTTCATCATTTTCATTTAAATCTAACGCTGCTACAGCAGAGTGTAGAGCTGAAGTGCCTGAGTTGCAAGCTATAGCATATTTAGTGCCAAATATCTTTGAAAATTTACTCTCTAAGATATTAACAAAATCCTTCTTTGAATTTTTATAATCTAAACATTCAATAACATTTTTAATTTCATTAATTTGAAATTTGGAATTTTTTTTAAATAGTTTTTCTAATGAAGATTTTGGTATCATTTTATGTATAGTACTAATATATTAAAAACAATATGAAAAATAAAAAAAAATTACTAAGTATTGTTTTTTCATTTCGCAACGAAGAAGAAAATTTAAAAGAATTAATACAAAGAGTCAATCAAATTAAAAAAAGTATCCCTAAATGGGATTTTGAAATGATTTTTGTTAATGATCATTCCTCTGATAAATCTTTAGAAATTTTGGCCGAGGAAAAAAAAGAAAATAATATTAAAATTATTAATATGTCTAGAAGATTTGGACAATCAGCTTGTGTTTTTGCAGGTTTTGAAAATTCTAATGGAGATGCAGTGATCTATATGGATAGTGATTTACAAGATCCGCCTGAACTAATACCTAATCTGATTGAGCAATATGAAAATGGATATGATGTTGTGCATACAAAAAGAATAAAAAGGCTAGGAGAAAATTTCATTAAAATGAAAATTACAAATTTAGCTTATAAAACCATTAATTTTTTTTCTAATATAAATCTTCCAGAACAGGTTGGTGACTTTAAACTTCTCTCAAGAAAAGCAGTAGATAGCATTTGCAAAATAGGTGAAATTGACCCTTATTTCAGAGGATTATCTGTTTGGATCGGATATAAACAAACAAAAATAGAATACGTAAGAGAGAGTAGACATAAAGGTAATACTCATTTCCCATTACTTGGAAATTTAAATCCATCAGCAGAATTTCTTAGGGGTATTACATCATTTTCTTCAGCGCCTTTATACTTTTCACTCTTTGTTGGATTATTAACAATATTATTTTCAATATTTTTAACATTTTATGCTTTATACTTGAAAATATCTGGTAATGCCGTACCTGGAACGAGTGGAATATTAATTGCAATAGCTTTTTTTTCTGGAGTAATATTATTTACATTAGGTGTAATAGGTATTTATATTTCTAGAATTTATAATCAAATTAAAGGTAGACCAAGATATATAGTTGACTTAGATGATTAATTTTTAAATTTTTGCCTATCTTTTCGAATTTTATTCTCACCATAAATTTTAATTTTAAAACAAATAAAAATTTTTCTATAAAAATTAAGTATAATTTTAATTATCTTAGTAATATCATTCCCTAAAATTCTTTTTATTAAATTTCTAGTCTTATACTTTTGGTCTTGAAGATATTGAAATTCATTTAATTTGTTAATTACTTTTTTAATTTCAAGATTTTTTTGGTAATAAAAGATCTTATTTTTTTTATTTTTTTTAAAAATTGCATATTGGTTAATTTTATCTTCTTCACCCCATTCAATTAAATCAAAATTATATTTTGATAAATAATGAATTAAAGTATTTTTCGTAAAATAATAATTGTGTACATTTTGAAATTCACCGTAGTTATGAGAATGATCGTATAAAGGGCAACCAACATATAAATAACCATCAGAGAGCAAATATTTATTAATAAGATTAAAATCTTTTTTAAGATTAAATAGGTGTTCAATTACATGATTGAGAATAATAAATTTGAACTTAATTTTAAAATTTGAAATTTTATCAAAAGAACCTATTAAAGTATTCTTTATACCCTTTTTAATAGCTAAATCGCATAGAGATTTATCTAGTTCCACACCATATAGTCTTTGTTTATTTGGAAAATTAAATAAATTCCAAGCTCCACCCATACCAATTTCTAGAACGTTATCTTTTTTAGTAATTAGTTTTTTTAATTTTTTATAAATAAATTTGGAATTATCATATTCAAATTTATATTTATTTTCTAAATCTTTTATTGATAATTTTTTTGATAAATCTTCATAAGGATTGATTGACTCATAGAAAATCCTGTATGATCCATTTTCATAGAAATCGTTAATAAGTTTCTTAGATGGTCTAGGATTTGTATATATCAAACCACACTTTAAACATACTTTCGTTGGAGACAAAAAACCATATCTATCATGGTTTGAAATTTTTTTTGCTTTGCTTGATCCACAAAGACAAAGAATATTAGAGGAATTTTTTTTAAAATTTGAATTATAATTTTGAATATATTCTTGTTTTTTCACAAATAGATTTTAGTTTTTCTAAGCAGAATTTTTGTTAATTTTTTAAGTTGACAAACCAAAAATACAAGAGGTACAAATAAAATAACAATTCCTTTCATTATAATAGACTTAATTTTATTTGATGTTAAATCAAAGTTATCAATTTTATTTTTAAGTAAAATTGGATTAATAAAGTGATATCCCCTGTAATTCATTGAGAAAAAAAGTCTAAGTAAAATTTTTAAGTCAACTTTTCCATTTCTATGATTAAAATTTTCGATCAGTATTTTTTTATAGAGAACTTCTTTTTCTTGATAACTATCATATGTAAATACTTTTGAATTTTGATTATCATGGTCTCTAGAAAATAAAAGAGGTCTATCTAGATAGAGAAATTCATAATTTTGACTAAAATCAAACCATTTATCGTAGTCTTGGGTGTGAATTAATTTTTTATTGAATAAATTATTTTTAAATAGTTTTTTTGGTATTAATAAAGAACATCCATGTAGCCTATCATTAAAAAGTAGCCAAAAATCTTTATAAGAACCATCAACAATAATAGGTTTTATAATTCTTTGTCTACTATGATCATCCCTAAAATAAATAAAACTGCAGTATGAAATACAATTTGAGTTATGTTTAATTGACTCAAGTTGTTTTTCTAATTTAAGTGGATGAAAAAGATCATCATGACTCAACCAATTTACATATTCACCATTTGAATTACTAATTCCTACGTTCATCGCATTAGCAACCCCTTGGTTTTTTTTTAACTGAATGAATTTAATTTCTAAACTAGGAAATAATTTTATTATTGAGTTTACATAATCTTTATTGTGTGAATTATCATCTATAATAATAACTTCAATTTTTTTGTATGTTTGTTCGAATACGCTTTGAATACATTCCTTTAAATATTTTTCACCATTGTATACTGGTATTATTACACTAACTAATGGTCTAGGATTATCTCTCATATTTTATAAAAAGAATTTGCTATTTTTTTGTTAGCCTCAGAGTCAAGAAAATTTTTAGCAGATATCCAATTTTTTTTTGAAGAAGAATTTAAAATCTTTGGATTTGCTAATGAAAAATTAATAGCTTCCTGAATATTTTGCACAGTATTACTTTTAACTATGAAGCCTGTATCTTTATGTCTTATAATTTCATTACAACATGATGTACTACTTTGTATAGGAAATACGCCTAATGTTATTGCCTCTAAAAAAGAGGTACTTAATCCATCAGACCTTGATATTCCAATATATATTTTAGATTTAGAAAAAAGATTTAGCATTTCATTATGAGAAATTTTTTTTGTAAATGATATGTTTAATTTACTATAATTTTTAAGCGATGTAATTTTTCTTTTTATAAAATTAGAAGCAGAATAAAAAATAATATTGTAGTCTTTTAATATATCTTCCATTTTTATAATGGCCTCCAAAACAATATCAGCTTGTCCAAATTTTGATACATATCCCTTAATGATAATGATATTCCTATCATTAACTTTGTATTTATTTCTTAATTTTTTTACCTTTTCGAGATTAAAACCTCCAGCATTTGGCATTAAGGGTAGAAAAGATAAATTTTTATTATACGTTTGAGCCAAAATATAGTCTCTTTTACATTCAGCGCTATAATAATCAGCTAAATTAAGACATAAGTTAATTTTTTTTTTATGTCCTAGATATTTATGAAAAAAATATATATCACTTCCCCAATTTGTTATTATCCATTTTATTTTCTTTAATTTATTTTTAAATAAAAAACTATTTTTCAAACTTAAATACAAGTATCCAGCATGTTGTATTTCCAAGGTATGGATAATATCGGGTTTGAATCTTATTATACAAAAATATAAAAAGATTTTATCTAAAAATAATATTTTAAATCTTTTTAAAAAAAAAAGGGTAAGCTTATTTATTAAATTATATTTAAAATAATTAAAAAAAAAATTTTTAAAAGATTTGTTATTAGAAAGTAGATTAATTTTTTCAAATTTATTTATATAACTTGTAGGTTGACCTGATACTGATGGATATATTCCAATACAATAAGAACTTTTTGAAAGTTGCCTTATCCATCTTTCTGTATGGATGCTATTTTGCATAGCTAAGAATAAAATTTTCATTTTTTAAAAAATAAATGAATAAAAATTAGCATCAAAAAAAGTATTACTCTTAAGATCAAAATAATATTTTTTAAATTTTCCCTCAAGAATAAAACCATTCTTTTTTAAAACTTTAATTGAAGAAAGATTATCTATTCTTGTTATTGCTTGAATTCTATTGATATTTTTATTTTTCAAAATGATAAATAGTTTTTTGAGTGTTAAACTAAATATCCCAAGACCCCAATATTTTGGAGATAAACCATAACTTAAATCAAAATTATTTGCAAATAAGCTTATTCTAGAGAGAAAGAGTGTTCCGATAGGTTGATTTTCAAAATTAATTACAAAAAAAAAATTATCTTTAAAGTTGTTTTGTTTAATTTTATTAATCAAATATTTTTCTTGGTTTTTTTTAGTAAATTTTTTGTATTCCATAAATTTAAAAAAAAGATCATTTTGAGAATAATCAGTAAGCTTTGTAATATGTTTCTTAGATAATTTTTCTAAAACAATGTGTCTATTAATTTTATACTTTTTTTCTAATTTAATTTGGGGCATCAGGAGTGCCTTTAAACTCATACGGCGTGGGATTGTTATTACTCATAAAACTCTCGCACTCTTTTCCAAAAAATTTGATTTGTTCAATAATATCTACTCCCACATTATTGCCCCAATGTTTAATTAATTTACTAGTAATATTTCCAAATTTTCCATTACCAATTGCCAATGAATTGAATCTAAATACAGGCAAGATACAGAATGGTGTTCCGGTCATAAAGGCTTCATCTGCGGAGTAAATTTCATATGGTCCAAAATTTTTCTCTATACATTTAATTCCTAATTGCTCACATATTTCAAATATATAATTTCTTGAGATACCAACTAACATATTTCTTGGTTCTGGTGATATAACAACACCATCTTTAATAATGAAAAAATTATCTCCACTTCCTTCTGCTATATATCCATCAGGGTCCATAAGTAAAGCCCAATTATTTTTACCCTTAAATAGCGAAGCTTCTATGTTTGCCATTTGATAGAAAACTCTACTTCTATTTTTAATCTTAGGATCCATTAATTCAGCTGGTATTGCTCTTTGATTAGTTAATACTGCATTTATACCTTCATCATATAGTTTTCCCATATATGCGACTGTCCATTTTAAAGGGAAATCTGCTACGACTACAGTAGGCTCCAACTTATAATCAAAAACAGGAGCATAAATTCCTAATGGCCCCCTACTTACATTAATCATTAAACGATGTTCATCAGTTTTAGAAAAAAATGGTTCATTTTTTTCGATAGTTTTGTAACAAATATCTTCTAGTTGATTTAAAGAGTGGTTAAGAGGGATTCTGTAAATCTTCACTCCATAAAGTAACCTTTCAAGATGTTCTTTAAGTTTAAATTGTTTCTTATTGAAAGATCTTGTCATCTCAAAAACCATATCTCCAAACATCAGCGCAGAGTCAAAAATAGAAATTTTTGCATCTTTTTCTCTTACGAATTTACCATTTAAATAAACCAATCTTCCTTCGTCAAAATTTTCCATTTTTATTTTCCTTTGCAATATATGTATTATAAAAAATTTCCAGTAATTTCCACTCTTCAATATTATCTAATTCAAATGTTTGCCAAAATTTCATTTGAAAGAAACCAATTTTACCTCCTAGTCTATTATTTTTAAGCAACAAACTTGGTTTTGATATATAGATAGAACCATTTTCTACAAATTCAAGGTCCCTGTCTTGCCTCCTACCTCTGTTTTTATAATTATAATTTATACTTTTTAATATTCCTTTTTTATTTTTTTTCCATATCAAAAAATCCTCTAGCTCTGCTCCTGAAAACAATGATGAATATTTACCTTTATTAAATTCTTTATATGCCTCATCTATGTCATTTGCTAATCGAAGAGGGGAAGTTGGCTGTAAGAGGCATATAGACTTAACAGTTTTTTTATCAAATTTACTTAACAAATGAGTCATCGCAGATTCTGTAGTTGCTTTATCTCCGCTTATTCTTTTCGGCCTAATTATAGTTTCAGCACCATATTTCTCAGAAATATTAAGTATTTTTTTACTGTCAGATGATACAAAGACTCGATCAATAGATTTTGATAATTGTGCGGCTTTGATAGTCCAATAAATCAGTGGTTTTTTACAAAATGGTTTTATATTTTTATTTGGTATGCCTTTCGACCCACCTCTTGCAGGTATTATTGCAATATTCATTCTATAAAGCCCTTAGCTACCCACCCTCCATCAACGACTATGTTTGAACCATTGATGTAAGATGACTTATCCTCAATTAAAAATTTAACGACATCAGATATTTCAGATTGTTTTGCCCACCTATTGAGAAATGTATGTTTTGATCTTAAGTTCCTTGATTTTTTATCATTCCAACTTTTAATATTCATTTCTGACTCAGTATATCCTGGGGCCAAGCTGTTAACTCTAATTTTATATTTAGATAAATCATAAGCAGCAGATTTGGTTAAATGTTTTAAAGCAGCTTTAGATGATTGATAAGCTGGGTTATTTGGAAAAGATTTTTCAGCACCAATACTTGTAATGTTAACAATAGAACCTTTAATATTTTTTTTAATCATAAGTTTGGCTGTATATTTCAACAGCACAAAAGCTGATGATAAGTTTATATTCAAAGTTTTTTCCCAGTTATCTAAATCATAATTTATTATATTTTCAGGAATTGTAACCGCAGCATTATTAACAAGGCCATATATATTACTTTTGTTAATTTCAATATTTTCATTTAATTTTTTGACAAGATTTTTATAATCACTGAGATCGAAATGAATAAACATTTCATTTTTAAATAATCTTTTAGGTTTTTTTATATCAATGTTAACTACATTATAATCTGCGAAATTATTGATAATTGATCTTCCAATAGATCCCGAGCCGCCCGATACAATAATCGTCTTTTTTTTACTTAATTTCTTCATAATGCTTATATTTTATTGTATTAACTTTTCTTAAATTTGAAAACTCACTTAAATTATAAATTTCTATATCAAAATCTTCAGCAATTTTTCCTAAAGTAGTAAAATTATTAAGAATATTATCAATCTCATCAAAAAAAACAGATGTATTTTTTTTAAATTTTCCTTTTATCTTATTTAATAAAGATAGTAAGTATGGTTTAAATATATATTGTGATGAGTAATATTCTCTATATTTCTCAGAAATAATTTTATTTGTTTTTTCTAACAAAATTTTCTCACTATAATCATCTTCATATCTAATATACTCACTTTGCATAATTGGTAATTCTATACCTTGTAAGTAGATAGGATTACATCCAAATAACAATGCAAACATTAGTCCAAATTCAGCGACAGTGCCCGATTTATTTAAATTGTATTTAGATCCAAATTTATCTTTTACTGTTTCTTGAATAGTATTATCTCTATTATCTTCATTGATTAATTTACAACAATTTTTAATTGGATTGCATTTCTTCATATTATGATGTCTTTCATCATAGCAAAGCCAGTCTACTTTTAATTTATTATTCAAGTAATCATGATCTTTAGTCCAAATATTTTGATAAGCCACAGAGTCTGCAAAAAAAAATTTGGTATTGTAATTTGAATTTATTAACTCAAGGTGAAAATCAATTTCAGGCATTGGAAATTCATTATTTGATGCTATCCAATAATCGGCATTAAATTTATTTCTACCTCTGATTATGGAGTCGCTTAGAGTGATAATAATTCCATCAAATTGATTAAAATTAAAATTCATCATATTGGGAGAGTTGCCTAATATAATGCATGGAGATGAATGATGAATATTGATGATGTCTTTAATTTTGAGTTGCATATTGTCAGTGAATCAAGCTAAATTCATCTGAAATATTATAGACAACATCACAATTTTTAAGAGCCTTATGTCTGTGTGTTACAAAAATGATAGTTTTATTACTCTTTAATTCATTTATTTCATTTATTATTTTTTCTTCAGTTTTGGGGTCAAGTGAACTAGTTGCTTCATCAAAAATTATAATTTCTGGATCATTATAAAGAGCCCTTGCTATTGCTATTCGTTGAGCCTGACCGCCAGATAAGTTTACTCCCTTTTCGCCAACTAAGGTTTTAATTCCTAAATCAAGACTATTTACAAATTCAAGCACATGAGCATCTTTTAGACATTTTTTAACTCTTTCATTATCTTCAGATGAGCTATCTACACCAAATTTTATATTATTTTCTATGGTATCATCTAATAAATAAAGGTTTTGTGGGACATATCCAATAATTTTTCTAAAGGAGCTGACTTTTTCGCTTGTTAGTATTTCACCATTAATTTTTATTTTTCCGTTTATAGGAATTAAAAACCCTAAAATTAAATTTAATAATGTGGATTTACCTGAGCCCGAGGGTCCAATAATACCAACATATTGATTTTTTTTTATACGAAAATTTACATCATTTAGTATTAATTTCTTTCCATAAGAAAAAGATACCTGATTAAATTCAATATCATCAAAATTGTTTTTAAAATTGATATCATCTGAAATTGGTACATGTAATTCATCCGCTTTACCGAACTCGTCAACAAGGTTTTGGGAAACAGATGAATAAAAATTAATAAACTGATAAGCGTTAATTGTTTTGTTTAAAGATGGAATCAGTTTAAATCCAGAAACAGCGAACAAACCTATTGAGGGTATTATTTCGTTAAAATTCGCACTTTGTTTAAATAAAATATAAATAAATATAGACATTCCAGTTATTGCGATAACTTCAAGCCAAAGTCTAGGGAATTGCAAATATATTTCTAAATATTTTGCCGAGTCAGCTTCTTTTATTACATGTTTTTTGAAAAAATCTGAGAAAACACTATTTCGTTGAAAAATATTAACTTCTTTAAAAGCTTCTATACCCTGCTTGAGATGTTGTGTTTTTTTGGCATCATGAAATTGTCTTCTTGATCCTAAATTTGTAAGTTTTTTTTGAGTTAATTTATTTAGAAAATATCCAGCAATAATCGAAAAAAAGATAAATACCAATGAGCCAATAGGCTCAACATAAAACAAAATTGAAAGTGTTCCAATTATAATTAGTAATTCTGTTGCTAAAATTAAAATTTGATTAAGCACATCTGTATATATAGAAATTTCTTGAATATTTCTTATATAAATTGAGGAATTTCTAGAATAAAAATCAAGATAATTTTTATTTAAATAAATGTTAAATAATTTATTTGATAATGATTTTCTAATATTATAGGTAAAATTATATTTAATATAGTTAACAGAAAAAATATAAATATTTTTAATAACATAAACAAATGTGATAAACAATAATGAGAGAATTATTATATTTGAATAATTCAAACTAAATTTATTTATTATAAAACCAGTTAAAAGATTTTCTTCTAAAAAAGTTTGATCAGAAAAAATTTTAATTAAAGGAATTATTAGACCTAACCCTATAAGTTCTAAGATTAGAGTAAAAAATATAAGAAATCCTATAATGATTAATTTTTTAAAATTTGATTTATCTAAAAGACTAAAATTTAAAATTATTTTTTTTAACAATGTCTACCAGATACTTCTTCCACCATCTACAACAATATTCTGACCATTTATATACTTAGAACCATCTGAACAAAGAAATTTAATTAACTCATTATATTCATCAATATTTGCCATTCTTTTTAATGGAATTAATTTTTCAAGTTTTCTGACAAAGTTTTTTGGTTGATTTGTTCTAATCCCACCTGGAGATAGGCAATTACACCTTACTTTATAATCTGCCCAATAGGTTGCAAAATACTTTGTCATTCCAACTAGACCTGATTTGATAACTGAGTAAGTGACTGGTTTTACAGTTTGCTGTTCACTTTTAGTTTTATTTTTTTTGTATAAATTTTGATTTGGCGATATCACAGATAAATCAGATGAGATATTTATTATATGGCCGCCATTCTTATTTTTTGTCATATAATATCCCAAATATTTAATACAAAGAAAGGCACCTTTAAGGCCAACATCTAACTCTTTATTCCATCTATCCATTAAAAAATTCTCAACTCTGTTATTATTTAATTTTTTTGGATTATTTTTTGATGGTTTAAAATCTATTGCGGCATTGTTTATCAATACATCTAAAGTTATTTTATTTTGTTTCAAATATTTTAGACAGTTTTGAATTGATTTTTCATTAGTTACATCAATTTTTTTTAAAATCAGATTTGATTTAAACTTACTAAATTGACTCTTATTAAATTTTAAGTTTAAATTTTTATAATTAAGATCGGTAGCTATAACCCTAAAATTAGATTGAAGTAATGCTAAGCAATGTTGTTCACCCAGAAGGCCAGCTGCACCAGTTATAAGAGCTGTTTTAATAAAAGACATTTAGGTAGATTAAATTAATTAGTCCACTTTGATTTGAAGTTTTTCTTTTATAGGAATCTCTTCAGGTCTTACTGTTTTATTTCCATCTCCCATAATTTCAGGAATAATACGAATCACATCTACAAAATTTTTTAAAGTATATCCTTGAGCTTCTATTGAAGATGCTTGATCAGAGCCATACATTGTTCTATCAAGTGAGATATGTCTTTCGATAGAAGTTGCTCCAATAGCAACAGCACACGTGCAAACCTTTAATAATCCAGACTCATGACCTGAGTAACCAACGTTACAATTAAATTTTTCTTTTAATGTTAAAATTGATTTAAGATTAGCGTTTTCTTCTTTCATCGGATATGTGCTATTACAATGCATTAGCTCAAATTCAGTTTTTTTTTCTCTAAATATATTTACAGCTTGAGTTATGTCTTCCAAATTCGACATTCCTGTTGAGATGAAAGTCTTAATACCTGTTTCAGCTACTTTTCTTAATAATGGTTTATTTAGAAGCATAGGAGATGCTATCTTGTGAAATTTTATGTCAAATTGACTTAGAAAGTCGACGGAGTCGACATCCCAACATGAGGCGCTCCATAGAATATTTTTCTTTTTACAGTAATCGTCAATTTCTTTGTATTCATCATAGTTGAATTCAAGGCCATTTTTTTGATCTCTTTGTGTATTTCCCCATGGACTTTCTCTAGATGAGTCTAAGAAGTCTTTTTCATAAACCTTGTCTATTGTCCTTTTTTGAAATTTAATAGCATCAAAGCCGGCATCAGAGCATTTATCAATAAGCTCTTTAGCAATATTTATATCACCATTATGGTTAATACCTATTTCACCAATTATAAAGACAGACACGGGCTCAAAGTATATTATAAATAAAAATAAATCAAACTAACTTAAGTTTTTTTTCTACTTCACCACAAATGATATGACCTAACATTATGTGGCATTCTTGAATACGAGCTGTGACGTCACTATGGACAACATAAGATAAATCTGAAATTTTTTTCATTCTGCCGCCATTTTTACCTAGTAAAGAAACTGTCTTAATCTTTTTTTTCTTAGCCACTTTTATTGCCTCTATTAAATTTTTACTATTACCTGATGTAGATATTAGGATGAGAGTATCTCCCTTATTGCCAATTGCATCAATCTGTCTTGAAAATATTTTTTCAAAAGAATAGTCATTAGATATACAAGTTAAAGTTGAAGTATCAGTATTTAAGGCAATTGAATTTAAAGGTTTTCTATCTTTGGTAAATCTTCCAAGAAACTCAGCAGCTAAATGTTGTGAGTCGGCAGCACTACCTCCATTACCGCACCAAAAAATATTTTTTTTTTTATTTATTGAATTTGCGATTTCATTAACTGCTTTACTTATAAAAAGATCTATGCCATTGAGATTTCTTATTACATCTATGTGCTCATCTATGATTTTTTGTGTAATGCTCATTTTGATAGATCAATAATTATTTATAAATTTACTATTTGAAATTTTAAATATATTTACTAACTCCTTTATACCTGTGTCCAAAGTCGTTTTTGCTTTGAACCCTCTCTTTTCTAT
>MDSZ01043954.1_pt1 | contig 31090 bp, 47 predicted proteins | sample 811201 | NCBI WGS metagenome assembly MDSZ01 (sample SAMN05326647, study PRJNA326480) | marine metagenome | isolation source: seawater | place: Indian Ocean: North | collected 2010 | reverse complement strand
GAGCGAGCCGACTATCGGCAAGGGGCTCAACCGCCCACGCAATGATGTGCTCCAGCCGGAGGAGATTGAACGGGGTATCAGCGCAAGGTTGGAATTGGACAGTGAAGAAGGCCTACTCAAACCCGAGGCCATGGTCAGTGAGAGCATTGAAACAGTCAGTGCCAACACGGATATGACTGACCCTGTAGGTGCAGATGGTGTGCGTATCGGTCTTGATGTGGACACGATGAGCGAACTCAACGATGGTGAAAGTCAAGAATACATCATCATGTCAACTGAGGCACACAGTCTACATAGCAACCGAAGCGTCGGTCAGCGAACAACATTGCGTGGTGCAAAGGATGTTGGCTCACAGGCTCTCGGACATTTGGACATGACAGCCCTCAGTTGGTCAGCCCAGCCAGTCAAGGGTATTTTGAAAATCTCGGATGCTCACAGCATGTGGAGTCTTGGTGGCACATACATCATGGATTGGTCAGTGCGACAAGGTGCACTTTCCGACGAGGGCTGGGGCAAGGCCAACACCGCTTCTACATCCAATCCGTATCAAGACGCCAACCACGACCCGACTGACGGCAAAACCAATGTCTCCGACAGTCGCATTGAGTTCCTTGTGCGCCCTGTGCGCACGCTGGACAAGCACCATGTCCAGTTGTTCCGTGGTAAGCGTATGCTCAAGACGGGCAGCCCTCAAGACGGCAGCAACTTCTACCTCGCTACTGGCGGCGGTAAGTACGGTATCTACACCAGCGATGCTCCGTCTGCACGCACAGGTACGCCCAGCAGTCCACCGTATTCACCGGTCTACAGCATCGCTCCCAACACGAGCGTCACTGCTTCGGACAGCAACGGACCCAAAATTTTGGGCGTAGATGTAACGGGCTACGACAAGACTGACATTACCAATCCAGTGGCCCGCATTGTCATGAGTGAGAACACCTTGGAACATTTCCGTAGCGACGCTGCACGAAAGGAAGACTTTTCGGTGGAGCCTCGCTACAGTCAATCATTGCACCCCAAGGGCGCAGACGGCGATACGAACTTCAACACGGGTGACCACAGCACGGAGTGATAACATGGCGGTCGCAAAGAACACCAACACCGGGCGCAGTGATGCAGCCCAACCTACGGTCATGAAGCGCATCCGCAAGCCTAAGTTTGTGGACAACGCTGTGCGCCATGGTATCTACACACAGACTTCGTCCAAGCGCAGTGTGGCCAAGCCAAAGCAAAGTGACTTTCAACCTACTCATCAGCGCACCTACACGCTGACTGAGCAGGACGACTCTATTGACTTGGTGCACACGCCGACTGAGCACATGCGGTATGAGGGTGTTGTGTTTCACCAAGGCGGCAAACTGTCCAGTGGTGCGACGAAGCCGGCCATGGTAACCAGTGATTCCAACACGAAAGAAAACCTCGTCGTTGACCAAGTAGTGGCTGCCACCAAGGGCTCACGACTTATGGTCCCCAACCTCAAAGGTCGGGCGTTGACGGACATTGGAATGAATACGGAAACCGTGCAAATCACACAGCCGGTCAATGTAGGTCTGCGCACAAGCGACCTTGCTGCACGCCTTGGTGACAGCCAGTCCTCTTCCCTCAACTCTGTCAATGTAAGCAGGAAGCGTGGTAGTACCACCTTCGTGGCCAAAGACTTCAACGGTATAGATGGCGTCAGCGCTATGCGTTTCTTGAGTCGGCATGATGGGCACCGTCTTATCACTGACCGGTTTGGCAACTTGTTCTACCAGCATCAACTCCAGTCCAACCGCTCGCATTACCTCAGCAATGTAGCCGTGACTGGTGGCAAGACGGAAAGCGAGACTGACCACCTGCCAAACCGCCTTGTAGTTCGTGGGAAAGCGAGGGCGCTGAACGACAACAACACTGTCACGATTGATGACTTTGGTGCACAGGAAACTGGGATTATTGAGGTGCCCGGCGGCATTAACGCTCCCACGGCTGTATCAAAGGCGAGTGCAAGGGCCATTGGTCGTAAGTTTTTGGCAGCCGCCAACCGGGCAAAGGGTGCTACAACCTTGCACGAGGTTGTGCGAGCCACGACTGTTCAGCCGGGTGAGTCTATTCGCTATCAAACGCAGACTGACAACGACAATTTCAATGTCTTGACGGCCACCCACCACCTCATCCAAAAGAAAACTGACCTCCGTGTCACATCCATGGACACAGGTATCGCTGATTTGCTACAGCGCTTCCAGCAGAATGACATCGTTGAACTCAGTGAGGCCAGTGAAGAGAAGAGCCGACAGACGGAGACGATTGAGTTTGGAACCAGTGCTCGCTATCAAGTCAGCACACGGTGGCATCTCACTGCCGCAACGGTTCGGCAACAAGGCTACATCATTGGTCAAGGGGACCGTAGCATCATCGGTGGAAAAGCCACCCGCCCGAAGACTGAGCAAGCCAATCTACTAAAAATACAGAATCCAAAGCGCCGACCGATAACCATTTGGAGAGGATGATATGCCATTACTGACAGAAGGAAACCGATTTTTGATTGACACACTGAAAGACCGCATCAACCAAGTGGTCTTTGGATTTGATGGGACACTGGCCACCAGTGAAGACGGGGGCGCAGGAAGACCTGCTTTCGTGGCGACGCCCACAGTGCGCATCATTGACGACCACTCATTATTGGTTGAGGCAGTTGTACCGCTGTCGTCCACCTTTACAGTTCCGTTGAAGGAAATCTGTGTACAATATCAAAATCCAGCCGACGCTACGGACACAACTGTACTTTTCCGCTACACTCACCGAGCCGTGACCAAAACGCAAAATAACGAATTACGCTTCGCAGCGATTGTAGAGGTGAACTGAAATGTCTAATCCACTCTCCGGACACACCGCTGCACAAGGCTTCACTGGTGGCAGTGGACTACGAGACGGCGACGGGTTGACCAGTCCCTCGCTGACCAATCCTTACGAGGGCTTACATGGTAACGGTATTCTTCGCGTGGCTGATGGAGCATACGGAGGCACTCGGAACGCTACTGGGTCCTCTACGGAAGGGCATGTAGCAGTTGGTTCCGGCGGCACCATCACCGTGTCGGGTGGTTACGCTGTTCTTGATGGCGTAATCTACCCGTTTGGTGGAGGTGTGGGCGGCACACATAGCGCCACAGTTATTGGGACAAGCACGAACAAGGTCGGAACTCTTCCAACGCCGCATGCGTCAGTCAACAAAGAAGCGTATGTCGTCATCTATGTTGCCGCCATGGGAGCGAATGACAACATCATGTACGAGTTCGGTACGCTTGCTGACCCGGCCACAGAGACGCCACAAGTGCCGAGCACCTTCCTGTCAGCACCCGGTCCAGCCAACAATCAGCAGGCCACTGTACTTGCTATCCTCCATTATACGGTGTCAGCAGGAGGGGCGCTAACAGCCTCGCTCAATACGCCAACTGTACACGACAAACGCACATTCATTCGTCCTAACCCAGTCTACTTCAACCACCTTACGGCAGGTGCAGCCGGCTCAGTCACTAACACAAACGCTATTGACAATACCAATCAAAAGACGATTGATTCAATTTTCGCTTCGCCTTCGGGTGGCGGATTTACTACTTCTCCGTTCGGGGGCATGTGGCAGACGCATAGTCCGGACGGCCACAGCGTGCTCCTTTACAGCGCACAGCGTGACATAGGGGGAAGTCCTGCCCGTGGCACATGGCGACTGGCCCCAAATGAAGTCAAAGTGCTGACAACATCGGCCAATCAAACCTTCACCTTTGACGGGCCGAACATTTGGATAGTCACAACTGGAGCAGCCGTCAATCTCAACCCATCGGGTACATTCCCTCACGGGCATATCATTGAGGTTTACCATCCATCCGGTGCTCACAACTTGAACTTTGATGCGTCGGGTATCAATGTCAATGTAGCCGCTACTAATTATGGAAAGTTCGTCTACACAGGTGCAGCATGGGCAAAGTTAGACCTCCATGTGGTGAGTTGATGGGTGCGCTGATTGACGCTTTGACCTACACCTGTGAGTTCTGTAAGACCACAGCCCTACCCCTCACCATTTCAGCCCGCTACCTCAAAGGGAAACAGGTAGTTATTCACGAATGCCCTACCTGTGGCTACATGCGCAAGCACGGGGACATGGGACCTGTAGGAAAAAAGAACTCGCTTAAAAAATCAGCCTTGAGATTGAAGGCGAAGAAGTACGGAGCACTGTCAAAAATGCTTCTCAATCACAACTTGGGCCGACAAATTTAATTTCTACACCGCGCTCGGTCTGTACATGCTGCTGACGACCCTCTTCATCCTCTCATTTATTGCAGGCTTTGTGACTATTTGGTTGGCAACGCCCGACCCCACGGACACCATGATTTACATTGAGGATGAGGAGGCTTTTCACCAAGCCTGTTTCAACGGTATGCGGAGGGGAATCCAGTGAACATCTCCATCTACGAGGTCGGCCCTCGTGATGGACTCCAAGCACTGAAACAGCCTGTTGAAACAGCGACCAAGCGACAACTAATCGCAAGCCTATACGACGCAGGCTTGCAGTCTATAGAGGAAGTGAGTTTTGCCCACCCCCGCCTTGTGCCACAAATGGCTGATGCCGAAGAGGTCTTTGACCGTGGCAGTGCGTTGGTCATGAACAAGCGTGGTTACGAGCGTGCTGTGGCGACTGGTGTTGAGAAGTTCAACATCGTGTTCTCGCCGTGCGAGGACTTCAATATGAAAAACATGGGCAAGACTCGCAGTGAAATTGTGCTGATGTACAAGACCTTCATGGACAAGGTGCCCAAGGAGAATGTCCGTGTTTACATCAGCATGGCCTTCGGCTCACCTTACAGCGGTACGCCTCGTATGACTACGCTTCTTTCTTGTATCCGTGATGCCAAAATGTTCGGAAGCACTATCGTCTTTGCTGACACAGTCGGGGTGGGAACTCGTAAGGAGGTCGCTGAACTGGCTGAGTTAGCCAAGAACGAGGGTGTGCGAGCAGCGCTGCACCTTCACCACACTGGCGAAGAGGGCCGTGCACTTGAGTTGGTTCGGGCCGCACTGATGAACGGCATCTACGAGATTGACTCAAGCATCGGAGGCCTTGGTGGCTGCCCGTTCGCTGACAACAGCGGGGCTAACCTGTCAACCGAAACGCTGGTGTCCCACCTGCACGCTTGGGGCTTCACCACAGGTGTGGATGAAGAAGCCCTCAAGGCTGCCTCTCGCATCGCTGAGCAAATCACTCTTCGGAACGCTTTCCGATGATGTCATCAATGCGCAGGATGCTGATGCTGACTTCGCTTGCTGACTGAATCGCCTGCTTCACCAAAGCCAATGGTTCGTACACATTCAGCCCAATCATAGAGCAGACGCCGCCTTCCTCAATATTCGGACCGAAGTCCTTCTTGCCAAGGAGATGGGCGCTGCGTAGAGCCAGCACTGTGTCCAGTGGGTCAAAGCCAGCGTTCTCAGCGATGGTCGCAGGAATCGCTTCTAAGGCGTCTGCAAAGGCTTCAATGGCCATTTGTGCCCGGCCACCAATCTCAGCCGCACGGTTGCGAAGAGCAAGCGCAGCGTGGATGTAGGACGAGCCACCGCCCGTCACGATTTGGTCACTGTTGTAGGCCAAGCAGACCACGCCGATAGCGTCGTCAAAGCCACGCTCGGTTTCGTCAAGGGTCTGTCGGGTGGCTCCTCGCAGGACAAGTGTCGTAACATTGCCTTCGCCGGCCACGACGATGTAGTCCATGTCACCAATCGTGCGCTGTTCTAATTCAGCCGGCTGTGCTGCTTTGCTGATATCCTCTACGGTGTGAGCGATGGGTGTGTCAAGCAGTGCTGACATAGCATCAAGGGTGGTAGGTGGGACACGATGTGCGACACTGATACCCTTCTTGGATAGAAGAGCCGCCACGAGTTCGTTCACGCTGTCTCGGCAGAACACCGCTCCTCCTTCGGGAAGGAGTTCGCAAAGGGCGTCTACTTTTGCCTCCCACACATCCTTGGTGGTGTATTGCTGGTAGTTCTTGAAGTCGCCAACATTCTGCACATTGACTTGGACATTGTCGTCTTTCTTTGATGACAGCCCTGTGTTGAGTAGGATGATGTTTTTTGCAGGAGTCTTGCTCATGCTCGGCATCATAAAGGTCGTGTTGAGCACGACTCCGTTGAAGCAGTATGAATCCTCTAACGAAGCCCCGGGCTGGCATACCACATTGATGCGCTTGATGTCACCGTTGGCCTGCTCCACTGCGTCCACGCACAGTCCGGACACATGGTCCATGCTACTTTCTAATGACTTGCCCGTGATAGCCGTCTTAGCCACATTGAGCAAGTCTTTGCTGCTGCCTTGTGCCGTCTCGGTGATGGCCTCTACTGCCCACTGTGCAGCCTGCCTGTAACCACGGCACACCACATTCGGGTGCAGACCTTTGTTGAACAGGCCTTCTGTGTTGGCAAGCAAGGAGCCAGCCAAAATCGTGGTCGTTGTCGTGCCGTCGTAGCACATGCTCTCTTGAGTATTGGCTGCTTCTACAATCATTTTTGCACCGGGGTGACTGATGTCAAGTTGTTGCAGGATAGTGGCTCCGTCGTTGGTAACGATGACATTACCGCCACCGTCCACCATCATTTTGTCCATGCCGGCCGGGCCCAAGGTGGACCGCACTGTATCGGCAATGGCTTTTGCTGCTCGGATGTTCATGCTTTGTGCTGTTTGCTTCTTTTCATTTGTCATAGGTTCCTCTCCTACCATTCAACTTCGTACTCTTTGATGGAGCCGGTTTCTCGGCATCGTGCTTTGACGAAGCCTTCTGTGTTACCAAACTTCCACAGGTCATACGAGAGTTGAGCGTCTTTGAGGCAGTATTCGGCTACTTTGCCATAATTGCCTTTCCGCCATTCAAGCGGAGCGTCGTGACTTTTCATGGATTTGTCCATGCCAAGGGTGTGAATACAAGCGTCGGAGAGCGGGATGGCTGATTTAGAAACAGACCGTAGTTTAGCAGAGGTGTCAATGAGTGTCTCGGAGGCTTTGCCAAGAAGGTCGCCGGCCGTCCAACAGTCAAGGCTGTCCCTCAATACAGGTAAGTCAAAGCCGATGATGTTGTGTCCCACGACCCTGCCTCCTTTGGCGATATGTTCCTCAATGTCCCGACCAAGCACTTCGGGTGACAAGGCTTTGAGTTTGACTCCTTCGGGCAGGAACTCACCCGCTTGTGATTTGTTGCAGTAGACTGTGCCACCATCGCCAGTCCATGTGGCTACGACTGTTGGAGAAAACATGTGGGTGTTGCCCCAGCCTCCGATTTCGTGGGAGAAGTTCTCAGTCTCAATGTCAATGGCCATTACATCGCTCATGCAAATACCTCCATGATGCTCTTTATGACCTTTCTCATCTCAATTGAACAGGACTCGCAGATGCACACGAGTTTTCCTCTACGGTCGCCGATGCCATAGAGAGTGTCCCTGTCTTCGGGGACCTTGCACACCACGCACTCATGCATCATCGTCCACCTTCGTTTGACGGTAATCCTTGCGTAGTCGGGCGTATTTCTTGACGCCGCTTCCGTCGGTGGTTTCTTCAAACATTTTCGCACCGTGTTGATTGTAACGCTTATTGATGGAATTGTTGCTACTGAGATTTTGTTGCTTGCCGTAAGTAGAATACATGGCCGACTTAGCCACCCAGCCGTCCCCACGGGAGTCATCAAAGTCCACCTTCTCGCAGGCAAAGTAAGCCTTCTTCCAACCAATCTCCATGTTCTTGGCTTCTTTAGCACCCATACCGACCTTGACCTCGGCCTCAAGCCAGTGAATCAAGTTGTGATACAAATCGTACAGAATCTCTTTGGCCATATCAATGTGGTCACCTCGGACCACCCATGTGCCTTCAAGCATGGCCATGTGATGAGCGATGATGTTGGTGTAGTTTTGCAGCCCCATGATGAACGAAGCACAGACGCCTTGCTTGTGGGGGTCCATTTGCTCCACCAGTGAGTAGTATTCGTCAATCGCACTGATGAGGGCGGGGACATACGAATCATCAATGTGGAACATCTCGTCCATGACTTCCATAGCCCAGTCTTCTTGACTGTCGTCGTCGGCCTCATCCCATTGCAGGGCTGTGATGCCGACCAAATGGCAGACTCGTGATTTCAATTCCCGTTGTAGATTCTCAAAGAAGTCAGTGATTTCTTTGTAGGAAATCTCGTGTTTCGTTCGCTTGTGAACACTTGCCGCTAATTGATAGGCGACATCCTTTTTCATCTCAATGGTCCAATCTCTCCAGTAGAGCAGGACACGCTGGAAAATACCCTTGTCAAGAACATGCTCCTTGATACCCTTTGGAGGGAAAGTGGTAATCCACAGTGATACCTCGGACTTGATGGTGATGGTTCCATCACGAAGGTGCTTGGTGAGAATGTTACGACCTGTGCCTGCCGAGTTGAGAGCGGACTGTAAGAACAACACAGTCCCTTCGGAGTGCTGGTTTGGTTTGAGGAGGATGGAGCCCTCATCAAAGTTCATGGCTTTCCGTCCTGCGAGCACACCGTTTCGCTGAACCGGGGGAGCGCCCTGTTCCTCGGTCACAAATGAGCCGACGAGGGCGGCATCTGTCCCGGTGCTGTAGTCAATGGCTTCCACACCGATGTCGTTACAGACCTTTTGGATTGTTTCAAAGGCGACCGACTTACCTGTCCTTGTGTCTTGGAGCCAAAACACACTGACTCGTGGGCACAGGTTGCTACCACCGACGGGAATCCGCACGAAGGGGAGGCTTGCTTGACCCAAAATGAAGAAGAATGAAAGAAGACCGGGGATTTCGTTGTTGATACTGACCTCTCTAAAATGGCTGAGATAGCCCTTCAAAACAGGGTATCGTTGCACGGCTTCGTACTTTTCGGCGGTGTGCTTCATCATGTCATTCCCTCTTCTTTTGATAGGTCCGCTCCACCTTGACAGGCTCTTCGCTGGTCAAAACTTCAATGAGTCGCTGCCTCAGTGTCGGGCCCATACCTTTCACTCGTTTCAGTGATTCTACATAAAGCATCTCCTCTATGCTGCCACAAGTGTTGATAAGTTTGCTCACTAAATCGGGCCCGAAACCGGGTATTGAGAGAAGCAGGTCCTTGCGCACATCGTTGGTTGACACCCTTGTAATGGCTCTCGCTCCATGACGGCTGGCTGGCTTGTGCAACTTTTGGTGAAGTTTGACGATGAACATAGCCGCTTCAACATGGTCCTTTGCTTTGTAGATATGACAGTCAAAGTCGGCCATGATGCGGGCAAAGGTGCCCATGAGTTCGTTTGTCACTCGTGAGTATGACACCTTGCGCCCTTGGTTCTGTGCCATTTTGATGTACTTGGCAATGTCGCCGTGCACGACAAGGAACACCCGACCACAGTTAGCGTCCATGTTGTCCAGTTGCCGCCAAAGGTGACCACTGTGACTGGACTGAAAGAAATCGCTGAGGCTCTTGCACTCAATGTGCCCATCGCCGGCCTTGTAGTCACCCATGCCCTGCAAGAACTGAGACTTGACAAGCACGCCCTCCTTGCGAGCCATGCGCTCCACTGCCTCAAAGAGCGGGCCACGCTCGTTGCTATCCGCAATCAATGGTGGGACACTCATTCACTCACCTTCCCATGGGCGTTACAGTATGCGCTACCGATTTTGGACCAGTGTTGACAAGGTTTACCTTTGTGGTTCGTACCACTGCATGCATAGATGAGTGCTACCAAGTAGTCGTCATGCCCATACGGACCTTTGTTGAAACAGGGGAAGCAGACGCGCTTCCCTTGCTTACTTAATTTCGCATCGCAAATCATGCATCTACGCCTCATGTTCTTTCACCTCACCGCTCCCTGTTTTGTCCCAATATCGGCACTTGCCGATGCAGAGCCCCTTGCCCCACAGCATTTTACAGGTCTGTGGGTAGTCTTTGAATACGATGGTGCTGACTTGATACCGAGTGACTCCTTCGTCTTGGTCAGCCCATTTGAGCCCCATGAGATACCGAACAATCTCATCAGCATGTTCCTGTAATTGCTCTTTTGTAAACCTCTCAATGGGCATGAAGTTGCGCTTTCGCTTGGCGAGATACTTGACCAACTGCACACGGGCGTCATGACTTGGGTTGCCGCCGATTTGGCAGGCTGCTTGGTTCAAGCAAGGGAGTATGATAACACCGTTCATGCGTACAGTTGGTAAATCCAACACCTTGTCCGACTCGTTGAAAATCTGCACTTTCTCTGTGACTGGGCGGATATTGAGTTTGACGCCTTGGGTACCATACTCCTTGTAACCGCTCTTAGCATCCATCGCTTCAAAAATAATGTGCTGGTGCCCGGCCTCCAAGTCTTCGGTGCTAACAGGGATGCTCCAAAAGCCACGCTTGGCGTTGAAAGAGTTAGGGATGCGAATTAAGCCACTCGTGTCAAACGGCACCATTGGGTCACAGCAGTACAAATCCATGTCTTTGACCCAGTCGTTGACCAGTTGGATGCCGGCCTCCTTAACAGCCGATAGGTGAGGCCCGTCACCCGGAGTCAGCGTTTCGTCCAGCGCCACCCATACATGAAAGCCGCCGCCACTGAACCAAATGCCGTGCCGGATGTCTTGCTCAAGGAGGTGTCGGTGCAAACGAAGCGTTTGTTCCAGTGGTATCTCGGGCTCCACTGTGGCACGGTTCCTGTCTCGGAAATTGATAGCGTCAAAGTCCATGACAAAGTGTCGGATGATGGGTGTGTAGAGATTTACCCTACGATGATGAGGGGCTTCTGTAGCACGATAGCCGTATACAGTCATGTAGGCGTTGGACACGCCATTCTTACCAGCCCAGTATCGTTCAAACTGCTCTTTACTGTTGACCAGTTTCCTGTAGCCTCTTCCTTTTTCTGTGCTGAGTTCAAGAACTTCCCGTGGATAATCAAGTTTTAACTGCATTGTCCTTCACTCTCTTTATCATGTGGTCAAGTGACCGCATGATGTCATTCATTTGAACTTCATCATCCGGTAACATCAGTCGTGGGCTCAACACGATTTCTGCGAATAAAATAGGGTGGGACTCGGGATGCTTATCCGAATAGGCGGCGAGAGTTTTGTTAAATGACACACTGAGGCGCTTGTCTTTGCCCATGTGTTCCCATTTGATTTGGCTAATCATGTCAAACTTATCTCGCAAATGGTACTCAATGCATTGAGCCACTTTGTTCATTCCATCATTCATTTCTTCGCCTCCTTCTTTTCTTCTAATTCTTTGAGTCGTTGGGCTGCACTCTTTGGTGTCAGCGTGTTGCCCCATCCACCTTTCCAATAGATGTCGCCACCCTCAGCCCATGCAGGGCACTCGTCCACAAAGTCGCAATGAGCGCACTTACCGGTGGACGGCTGTGGTGGGAAGTTGTCAGTGAGATATGCCTCAATCAGTTCGTTGACGGCTTTGTTGATTGTTGTGAGGTATCGCTTACTTACCTTCTCATAAGCCACATGGTTCTCGGAACCGGGAACATCCTCTCTGTGACCAGCGGGATAGAACCAGCCCCAATGCGTGACATCCTGTAGAGGGTGGTCAGCCTTGCGAAGCAGGTCCCAATAGAAGGCCATCTCAGTGCGCATGCTTCGGACCTTGAAATTGGTCCCAACCCACTTACCGGTCTTTAATTCCATAAGGGCTACCTTGTCCTCTTCGGTATGATAGGCCCGGTCAATGCTGCCTGCGAAGTGCACAGGTATACTTAGTTCCTCGCCGTTGAAGTTGAACGGAACATCTACGAAAGCGTGGACCTCCAACTCATTGATGATGGGGAGGAACCGGTCGGGGTCCGCTTCAAGGCGAACCAATTCCCAGTCAATACGCTGTTCAATGATGGGTTCTTCACCTAAGTGGTACGGCTCTTCCGGTGTGGGTAGGCAGTCCATGAGGAGAGCCTTGGCCCCATCACGGTCTTGCTTCTTGAGTAGTGCGTGCGCCTTCTTGTAAACAGGTCGGACATTGATGTAGAACTCCTCCATGGCGTCGTGGACATTTGTCCCACGAGTCATGGCGTCTGTAGTGGGGGACTTGCGACCTTCAATGCGCTTCTTCTTGTATTGGAAACGGCAGTAGCCAAAGTCGCTGGTGAGACTGGTCTTGGTCATGCGCAGGTATTTATCGTGCCCTTGCTCCCACTGGTAGGTGGATTTGGCATACGCTTCCCAATCTCTGTCACTCATTCTTCTTCAACTCCATATCTGCGCTGTGCTCTTTCATAGTACCCTTCAATGATACGCTCTTCTTCTTGTGTTCTCAGTCGGCTGAATATGCGGTCCCAAAATCCCATCCTTGACCGCCTCACTTCTTGGGATTGTAGTATTCGGGTGCGAGTTCGTTGAAGTAAGGGTTGAACTTGAAGTAAGAGGACTTGCTCTCCGTAAAGTCATCCAACCGTGTTTGACCTTGACGCATGGCGACCAGCAGGATAGCACAGTAGCCCATCAAGTCCTTGATGACATCCTCGTCGTTCTCAATGCCCTCGCTGCCTTGGATGAGGCGGCTGATTTTGTCGTCCATCCGAATACGGATGAGGTCAGCCGGCTGAGCGCCGCCTTTGTAGAACACCCGTAGGGGCTCAAAGACGCTGTCGCCATAGGCTTGATTCTTGGCCACGACCATCCGCTTCACCTCGTCAAAGACTTGGATAATGCGAGTAGAGGACACCAGTTTGTTTGAGTCGGCTGGCTCATTTGGCGAGTGAGGGAAGTATTTTGTCCCTTTCTTTTCACCCTCTTTACGGATGATACCTTGCTTCACCAGTTCCCGCAGGCGCAGCCCAATGTATTGGCTACTCTTGGTTTGCAGTAGGTCGGATTTCTTTACCAACTCACTGCGGCCCAAGCCGGGGTTTTCTCCAATTGTTCTTTTGATTTCTTCGTCAATGCTGCGCATAATGTTTCACCACTTTAGTCTACTATTTCAATGCTACCAGTATTTCTTGGGTTTAGGCTTCCCTGTGGCGTAGTCCAGCGACCAGCCGAGTGCATTGAAAATAGGTTTAATTTTTTGGGACACCAATTTGTCCACCATTTTGTCGTAGTCAAGAGTGAAGTCTTTCAACTCCTCTTCTTCATGGTAAGCGACAATGTCAGTGGGTGGCATTCCTTGAGGCGGCTCGCTCACATAGACCCACTTGACGCTGTCCCCGTTCTTGAACTTGGGATGAACACTCTTCTCCACGAGATGGAGGTTGTAGTAGCGAGCACCCTTAACACCGGGCACACCCACGCTTTCTGCGTATTTGTCCAGCGATTTTTGGATGCGGGTGACACCTGCTACATCAGCCATAGGGTAGTCACCTTGCATGATGCCGAGGCTGATACCTCGCACATGGTCCACGACTTCATTCTCATTGGCTCCACTGCATACCTTGGTGAGTACATCCCGCTCAAGAGTGCGGGAAACAGGGGCGAGTGTGCTGATTTTACCCCAGCGTGCTGACTTGGCTTTACCCTTATCCTCGGGTGGCCATGAGCACACGCCGTAGTAGAGGTTCTTTCCACCTACAATCCAGTAAGGCATGTATGCTTCAAATTCTACAAAGAGAGCATTGGCTTGGTGTTCTCGCTGAACCGTCTCTGTCAAATGGCGAGCAAGAGCAGGGGCTTCATCAAATGGGACTTGGACAAAGGCCGAGTCGGTGTGACCGTACAGAGCGCTGTAGCCCTGTTTCTCGGATTCTTCCATGAGGAATCGGATAGCCTCACGGCCACAGGCCGTGATGGCACTGGCGATGGCAGGGGCCGACCAGCCCCAGTAGGTGCTGGCGCACATGCCGTATAGTGACGCCATGACACGCTTGACTGCCAATTGCATGGTGTTCCAACCGGAGCGTTCTGTGTCGCTCTTGGATTCACGCATGCGGCGTTTGTATTCATCTCGGAGTTCAAACATTTCAGTAACGATGCGGGGTAATAGAGCCGGCTCGCCCTGTCGCCAACAGGTGCCGTCCGGCAGTTCTCTTACATCATCATCAAAGCGATACTCTCGGTCCACCTGTGACTCCCACGAAAGGTTGTGGCTGAGGATAAGTGAAGGGTACAGGCCTTTGTAGTCCACACAGGCTACACCTTCGTAGCGGCCCGGAGTAGGGGGCGGGATGTAAGCACCCTCGTATTCGGCCTTGGAATGAGGGCTGAGTGTCGGGGGCTTCCAATCAGTACGACGACTGATAAGGCCCCGTGCAAAACGAGTGACATTGTGACAGGAGGGGAAACTGACGCCACAGACTTGTTGAAGCGACATGTAAAACTCAAGGATGTGGTTGCGCTCATCCACCATTTTGAGCAGTTCTACATCTCGCATACAGTAGTCCACGAACTCGTCAAAGCGTTCGTACCATCCCGTGAAAACATCCATCTCCAATTTACCACCGTAGTCCAGCACATCCTCACCTGTGATATGGTCCAACTTTCGGCTGGCCAACTGAGGCTTACCGCTGTCCTTCCACACCCGCTCAAAGCCAGTGCCGCTGCTAAGTGGGGCAGCCGTATCAAAGCACAGTCGTCCACGGACGGGCTGGTCAGTGTAGTCGTAACCCTTCTCTTTGTCGGGCTTGCGCACCCGATTGAGTGGGCTGAGTTTGCGAAACAGACCCTTGCCGAGAACATCCTTGTTGTCAAGTCGTCGGATGATGTGAGGGAGGTCAGCCCACATGAGAGCGTGAGCCACCAGCACATCGGGGTCGCACTTCTCAAGGTAAGCAAGAAACTCCCTGTAAATGGAAGCCTCGGAGTTGCACAACACCCTACGATATTTGACTGTACTTTCCACGCCCTTGCTGTTTTCCCATGACATGGAGCGAATCGTCTCAATGAACTCATCGTCGCCCAGTGATTCGGCTGATTCTTCCGACCAACAGAAGGCGATACGCTCGTCGCTGTAGTTATCAGCGATACCTATCACCGTCGTGAAGTCCTCTTTCGGGTCCCACTCAAGGTCAAGGTGCCACACCCTTGGTTTCCATTCGGGCATCGTATCGTAGCGGTCCATGAGGAATCGGTCGGGCAGTGTCAAGTCGCCCTCCCACGATGTCATCTCTTTTCGCATGGGGTACACATCGCCTTGGCGATACGGTATGATTTTGATAAGGTTCTCACCACCTATCCCGACAGCCTTTGCCTCCCGGTCCACTCGTGAGCCGGGATATCGGTCCACTAAGTGTTTGATGAGGCGGGGGTCGGTGTCAGCCTTCACCCAAAAGTAGGGCTCAAAGTCTGTAACATTCCGCTCAATCAGCGTTCCGTCGGGCGACCGCCAGCGACAGTAGAGCACATCTCTTCCGTCGTAGTCGGGCAGGTAGTTGTCAACAATCATTCTTCTTCCTCGTGAATTTGAACATAGGTCACTTCGGCTTCACAATCTAAGCAGTGAAGACTGGCGACAATACCGTCGCCCTCATAGCCGTAGTCTTCGGGAGTGAAGTCCGCTCCCCAAATAAGGCGACCGCCACAGAGCCAACAAACATCTCGCCTCATTCGTCCACCTCTTGGTCAAACACGATGAGGAGGTATGAGCCGTCCAAATCTCTCACCACAAACGGGGCGCTTTCCCCCATGTGGAACTGCACCATTTTGTCGGGCACAGTGTTGAGAAGTTCGGGGAGCCAGTGAGCGTAGTGTGATTGGTAGGACTCTGCCGTACCGCTGATAGGCTCAGCCTCCACAGCGGCGAACATTTTCCCTTTGTTCTTCTGCTCTGCCATCAGTGCCAACTCGGTGTCTTTAGGTCGGTAGTCTACCTTACAGGTGATACCCGACCCGATGACCTTGCTCGCTTTGCTGATGCCGTAGAGGTCTGTCCCAGTGACATTGCCACAGGCGGGTAGATTGGCTTCCCCAAACGACTGCCACATGTTGTCCTCCGCTTTACCGACGACACGCTCAATGAGGGGCACATCGGTTTCGGAGGCGATGTAGGTAGACGACGGCAACTCAAGGCTGGACCGTCCGGCCTTCACCTGTATCGGTCTGCCTCGTGCAGATTGGCTGACTGTAACTTCCGCAGCCTTTGCCGCCTTCAAGAACTCGCTGAACCGCACGAGGTCCGAGATGTAGATTTTCCCGGTGTCCCCGTCGTGGCAGTCCATGCTGCGACGCAGGTAATGCGTCAACGCTCCGACCGCTACGGTGATTTGCTCAGCCTTGACTCGGATGGCAAGGTTGTCCACGCCTTTGGAGAAGGTGTCAATGAACGACAGCAACTCCTTCCGGCTCGCTGTAAAGGCGGGCATTCAACCACCTCACACACTACGGGAGCGGAGTTCGGCGAGGCCGAGCCATTCGGCTGGCTGTCCTTTCTTGGTGACAAAGAAGGTCCGCTCTTGACCTTGAAGGTCGGCGTTGGTCTTGCACTTGGTGAACTCAACCTTGTAGCGGGTTTCGCCAGTTGGCTTGCCATCCTCGTCTCGGACTACTTCGTCCTTGCACCACAGGATTTGAGTGAGGTCGTTGTTGGCGTCCTTCTCCCAAACGAACTTCCAACCGTCGTGGCTGTACTCGTCGTCGCCCGACTTGATGTGCGTCTCCCAAAAGACATCCACGCCAAGGAAGTTCAACTGTCGGCACAGGGCAGTCAGTTGCTTGAAACGAGTCTTTCGGATGCTCCAGTTCCAACCGATTTCCTTGTTGAGTTTGGAGGCGGCTGCTTCAATGGCGTCCTTGGCATCCATCTCAAGGTCGTAGATTTTCATGTTGTTGATGCACACATTGTCAAACTGGTCAACGGCGGTGATGAGCAGGGCCTTGAGAACTTGCCCGTTGAAGCCGGGCTCCTTCTGTTTCTTGGCATACTCAATCGCAAAGCGACACAAGTCCATGACACGCTGGTGAGTCTTGGGGTAGTCAAAGGCGGTGCGGTCGTTGGGCTGTGTGACCCACGGGTTCCAAATGCGGATGATGTCATCGGCACCGGGATAGTGGGCCTGCTTACAATCGTTGGCACCAAAGTCAAAGTCGTAACACCACATCATCTCGTTGTCCTTGCGATAGTGCATGAAGGCGTCCATAGCGATGCCGGTCTTGCCCCGACCACTGTGCCCACCAATACCCATGAAAATGGACGAGCCGTTGATGGCCACTTGCTCCTTGAACTCCTTGAGGAGTTTGGGGTAGTTGCTGTCTTGATACAAAGGCTTGGCCTCATTGACGACAGGTTCGGCTGACTCATTTAGCGGAAGGGTAGTCTGTGCTTCGTCCACGACTGGTTCTTCTGCCTCTTGGGCTTGGGCTTGCTCGGCGATGTGGTTCTTCAAAATGTCAAATGCACTCATGTTCTTCACTCCTCAAACTGCGATGTGTCCGTGTTTCCGCCACGGGCACCGGGTCGTGCCGTTCGTGGGGGAACATAGATACCCAGTGCAGTAAGGCTGGGCACCATATCATCACGGAACTTTCGGGTCTTCAACTTACCACAGATGAGCACTTGTGTGCGCTCAGCGTATGGCACCCACTCTTCCCCGTTGAAGAACTCAAAGGGGTTCGTGTCGTCAAAGGTGCGCCCCGGAATCCATACCGTGACTTCGGACAATGATGATTCACGACCATAGGTTGACTGGAGGTCAAGGCTCGTGACACTGATGCGGAAGTTGCGCCCCGTATCATCGTACTCGTTGTTGGAGGGCTCAGTGGACATCCGACTGATGTAGCCCTTCGTAATGATGGTCGGTGGAATGTAGCCGTCGTTGTAGGAGATTTTCCTGTCGTCGTATTCCTCCAACAAGTTGGCGAGGTTGACATAGGAGTCGTGCTTGCTACTCACCCAAAAGCGTGCAGCGTCTGTGAAGTCAGCAGGCAAGTCCGCAGCGTCAGCATACTTGACCGTGTTCACAAAGCCACGGTTGGTGTAGAGGATATCCGACTCTTGGTTGGAAGAGGGGACCACTTGAATCTCACACAGTTGGCCGAGTTTGTAAGAAGCGGTCATGTCTTCACCACCCAAGGCGACACGCCACATTTTGGGATTGTTCACGAACTCGTTGGCTGTGTTGCCGAGGAACTGTAGATAGCGCACCTTGCTCTCGTGGGCCATTGGTTTGCCATAAGAGGGGGACTCTCGGTTGGTATTGAGAAGAGTGACGATGGTGTCGTCGCACTTGAAACCAAACCACGGTAGACCTTCACCAACACGCTCGTTGGTAGGCTCGCCGTTAACATGCCACACGCCGTCTTTGATTTTGACCACGCCAATCAGCCCTTGGTTGATGGCTCGGTCCCGGTCTTGACGGAACATCTGTACGGCCTTCTCTCGCTGTGCCTGTCGTTGGTCACGGATGCTGTCGTTCAATCCGGTGATGTGTCCCATAAAGGTAACAGTGTCTCGGCCACCGCCGCTGCGTCCCAAGTTTCGGGTTTCAATCACGAACATTTCTGCCCATTCATTGACGAAGTATTCATCCTCGCCATCAACGGAAGTAGAGAACTCGGCTTGCACCCAGTCCTTGAACTCCTTCATCGCTTCTTCTTCTGTCTTGCCCATCCGTTCGGCATAGCCTCGGATTTTGTCTTCCCATTCGTTGCTCATTTTTTCTCACTCCTTGTGGTATCTCGCCGCTCGGCGGCATCATCGCCGTCGTGCTTAGAGTATATCAAACCTTTCTTTTCTAAGGTTATTTTCATTGCATCCTCTCCTTATTCATTGCCAGCGTGGCGACGAAGTAATCAAAGAATGATGCGTCGTCATCGGGCCACTGCGTGGCCATCATCGTAAAGTCTCCGTGAGTTTTCATAAAGGCGAACCATTCAGCGCCCTCTTCAAGCAGGCCTTTCGCTCGGAAACGCAGCCCCTTTAAAATGTAGAATCGGTTGTTGCCGGCGTTTAATTCCTTTCTTAAGTATGCACCAAGTGAAGCGTAGTCCCCAGCCGCTAAGTGAAGGGCGGCTTTGGACAGGTTCTCACTGTGCCCACGAATCCGTTGAACGAGAGCGTCCGGCGTCTTGGACAGTGATTGGAGGAGGTCTACGACGGAGCGCAGGCTACCCCCTTCTGTTTGACTGAGGTTCCTGTAATGCTCTTTCCACTCGTCGGGAAGTTGCTCCTCATGATGGATGCGAATGCAGGCTTGCTCAACTTCGTTTGGGCCGAGCGGATTGAATCGGTAAACTGCACATCTGTCTTTGATGGCATCGTGAAACCCTGTGATGTCGTTTGCAGCGAGGATGAAAATGGTGGTCTTGTAACTGTCCTCCATGATTTGGCGGAGGGCTTTCTGTGCATCACTGGTAAGGTTCTCGGCCTCGTCCAAGAATACAACACGGCGACTAACCATCAGTCCTTTGTGCCTAACGATGTGCTTCAACTCATCACGGACATAACCGATGCCTCGCTCATCACTGGCATTGGTGGCGACAAAGTTGGATGAGTCAAAGTATTCACCAAGGAAGTGGCGTGCCAATGCTCGGGCTGCTGTCGTCTTGCCAGTGCCCGGCGGGCCCACCAGCATGATGTTAGGAGGAGCCGAATCAATCGTCCAGTCGTAAGCGTCAGCCACGAAGGCTTCACAGCCGACCAGTTCCTCTATGGTAGTAGGTCGGTACTTCTCACGCCAAGCCGTCATTCTTCCTCATCCTCCCTCAAGTCACGCCATGGGTCACGCAAAGTCTCTCCAACGAACTCATACCTTTTCACCATCGTGACCCCACATGCGGTGCAGGCCCATTCACCGTGAGCCGTCTCGCCAAACTCGTTAAAGCCCGACACCGATAATTCCTTCATGAGCCAATCATGCTCACTGTGCTTGCACCTGTTAAGTGCCCAATGCCTGCTTTTGAAATCCTCAAGCCGACCCAGTAGTTGCTGTAGCCTCATCATTTCTGCTCGTATTGTGTCTTCAATTGTCATTCTTCTTCGCCTCCGTGTGTCGGGACTGGTTCAACGATGGACCTTGACGGGAACCGATAATCGGGGACTATCAACGGGTAGCGTAGGGGTGGGGCACGCCAAGCCATCCAGCCTTCTTTGGGCCGAATGTGGTTATCAAGTTCAAGCGCGGTGTACCCCACCTTGAGTTGTGGAATCCGGTTGACCATCATGACTTTGTATGTCTCCATGCCCAAGTTGTAGGAGATACCATTTGACTCCAACAGAGCCCACTCGTCTTGTCCAACAGTGATTCTTATTCGCTTCATTCTTCTTCGCCTCCATGTGTCGGGACTGGTTCAACGATGGCCCTTGACGGGAATCGGTATACGGGGGTGGGGCTGGGGGCCTCCCAAGCAACCCATCCATTGGTCATTTTCACAACAATGCACCCCACCTTGAGTTGTGGAATGCGGTTGACCATCATGACTTGGTATTGCTCACTCCCAATCGGCTCCAGCAGGGCCCACATGTTTCGTCCAACTGTTATTCTCATTCGTTTCATTTTGTTCACTCCATTTCAATTATGTCGGTCAGTTGACTGATGTCGCTGAATCCAAGTTCATCATCAGCGTACAGAATTTCTCCTGTTATGGTCATCGTGCTCAGTCGGACATCGTTGACCTTCGCCGCTACCACCACAGCCTGTTCTTCAACAGGTAACCAGTGGGGGCCGACGAGGACGCCTTGCCTCGCCAGTCGTGTGCGAATGTGCTGGGCCGTCTCCATTGACAGCCGTGCCTCCATGACTTGATACGGGTCAATCCCGTCCAATACCCCCAGCCTTGCATGGGTTTCATACTCGGCGTCTTTCTTGAGGGACATGAGAAGCAGGTTGATGTTGTAAGCACCATCCATTACCAGCCAGCCACCTTGCTCGCCGATGTTGAACGGGCCGTCGTAAGTGAGGCGTAATCGCTCACCTTCTTCCAGTGCATTTGTAAGGTGCGTAATGGATGAGCCTGCCTCAATTCGCTGCCCTGTTCGGACAGTTCCTTTCACAGTCAGCCCACTCAGTAGAGCAAGCCGTTCACTCATCGGTCTTTGGTACACGCTCCAGTCGTCGTCCAGTGACAGTATATCAGTGATTGACTTGATGATGTTCCCCTGCACCTCCACTTCCAGCACACAGGGCTGGTTCAATGGGAGGTCAAGGTTGTGCACCTTACCCGCTGGTCGCTTGTCCCGATTGTAGAGGACACCAGCAAAGGTGCCGGTCGGGAACTCAGTAATGTGTAGATAGCGACGGGGGTGACGAATCACCTCAGCATAGATGCTGGGAGGGGCTGTCGTCTGTGTCCACGCTTTGTAGAGTGGGGCACGAAACGGCTGACCCGGCTGAATCTGTTCAAGGGGCGTGACCTCGGTGTCGGAATACTTGAGCATCCTCACCAGCAGTTCGGGCGCTGATGTCGTGTCCAACTTCTGCCGCACCGCTTTGAGGCTCAGTGCCTCGCCCTCGCCAATGTGAGAGCAACGCTGTATGAATCGGTCAATCGGGTAGGGGGCGTTCTCGCCCAGTGCCCTTGCCCAAAACAACTCGGCTTCATCAGCACTCATCATCCGTGCCATGGTTAGCACAGTCGTCTCGCTCAGTTGGTGCATGTGGCGGAGGGCTTGCTTCACTGTCATGTTGCTCGCCATGTTGCCTTCACTCTCCTTGGCCAGCATCGGCACGAAGGGTTTGCCGGTGAACACCTCGTCCCATACAAGGGGGGAGATAGCCAACTCGGCACACACATTCTCTTTGACCCAGCCGTCTGTAACGAAACGGGGTGGGTGTTTGGAATGCCGTGGGTAGAAAATGTCCACGATGTCTTCGTAGTCTCCGTCGCAAGCCTCCATGAGTTCCGTGATGGCTGACAGGGATTGACGGAAGTCTTCTCCACTGTCACCGGAGCCACGGCCATAGTGCAACTTACGAAGGGTGCGTGCCACTTGCGTGGCCAAGGACAAGAGCATGTCACTCACTCTTGAGGCTGTCCACCATGTGGATGATTGATTGGGCCAGTTGGTAGGCGTCCTCCAGTTCCATCCGAACGCCTTCCCTCGTCCACCCAGCACCGCTGGGGTGGTCGGTCGTGCGCCTCACTCGGATGTCAATGGTGGGCTCTACATTCTCCTTCTCGGAGGTGACGACACTCATCACCACCTCCGCTTGCTTCTTCCACTTGCGCATTGTGCAAGGTGCTTTCCACTGAACTGTTTGGGTCATTCTTCATTCCTCTTCTTCGTTGTTGAATGAGACAGCCACTCTACCTCGCAGGTGAATGGGCAGTCGCTCGCCACTCACTGGGCAAATCGTGCCGAGGATAACCAGTCCGTGGTCGGGCTGGGTGTCCACAATCTCAGTGATGGACGAGGGATGCAATACCTCGTAGGTCCGCTGTTGTCCTCGGAAAGTCTCCAGTGCATCCGTGCCGACCACGAGTTCAAAGTCTCGGGGCGGCATGAGGATGGTGTTGGAGCAAACAGGACAGGACGCCTCAACGCCCCAATCCTCGTAGGACAACTCTTCGCCGTCTTGCTCCACCACCTTGTCGCCAAGGAATCGCCAGTGAGCGTTTTGGAAATCGTAGGCGGCGATGGGTAGGTCGCAGTCTTCACCGGGACAAACCATCTGCCCAATCTGCTGGCGCTTAAGGTCAAGCGAGAACTCCATCTGCTCATCCTGTGATTGGATAACACGGGGGGACTCGTCATTGACCATCCACCCACGCTTGAGTGCTTCGCCTTTGACCACGCCGTGCACCTTAGCAGCGTCCATGGTGTTGAAGGTGGCAATCAGCGTCAGCATCTCACCCTCCCCCTTCATGTAGACGAGGCCCTGCCCGGTCAAGTCCCACACTTGGTGGGGTTGTAGTCTGTCAAGTATCGCTCCAATTTCTTCTTCCATTGTCATTGTGTTCCCTCCATATACCAAATGATTTTCTTGCAGCACCGAGTTGGCACCATGCGGTAGCGTTCCGTCATGATGACCGTGGTCGTGCGGTCCTTCTCTCCACACACCGGGCACTTCTCTATTTGAGTGTTGACCACTGCCAGCACCTCTTCGTGTTCCAACTCACCGGATGCCGAAGCATCACCGGGGATGGGAAGGTCGGAGCCGAGTAGGCTCCAACGCTTCCCTCCGTGGTTGAAGTTGCCGTCCTCATCAATGGATTCAGCCGTCATTCGTCGTTCTTCTGACATCAGTAGATTACCTCCGAGAAGAGTGGCACCGAAGCGAGTTGTTCCTCAAGGACTGACTCGGACTGGTCAAGTAGTGCATCGGGGTTGCCGCCAATTGTAGCGATAACATTGTCGCTGACCTTGCGAAGCATGGTGTGCGTGTCGGTGAGTTTCTTGTCCATGGCATTGAAGCCGAGGGTCTTGCCTTCCAGTGGTTTGTTGCGGTAGTGCTCGTTGTCTTGGTAGACCGGCTTGTGGGTCACCGCCCCGGTGAGGATGTTGTAGACATGGTACAGGGTGTGCTGGTCGTCGCCTTGAACATTGACCCATCGGTTGGAAGGAGTGGTCCATCCCTGCCCCATGACCCGCCACATGTGGCCACGGCTGAGATGAGTGATTTCTCCCTTGTCATCACGGTGGACAGTCGGTTTGGTAATGAGGCCGGCTCTCTCACTCAGCGTCATCAGTCGCTCAAAGGCTTCGTCGCTGACGGTGATGTTGCGCATGGCTTCAACCTCAATCAGTTCCTCGGCGGCCGACAGCATGACTTGCTCAAGTTTGTCAGCGAGTGAGTTGAAGTCGTAGTTCTCCATGACACCCTTGGTGTGTCGCAACTTGAGTAGGGTCTGTGATTTGCCAACGACCATGCCGTTGGTGCACACCAGTCGCTGAGCGATAGCGGCGACCTTGAATGAGGATGAGCCGTCCAAACTGTTGTAGATGGAAAAGCCAACACGGTAATCACCCTCCTTCACAAAGCCAAGGTTCTGCCATCGGCTACCAAGTTTGTTCTGTGCGGCTGTGTTCCAGTCAACGCTGCTGGTGACATCCACATCCATGCGGGCGTTCTTGCCCTCGCCGTAAGCGAAGACCTTTGCCGGCCAGCCGTTCTTAGCACACATGTCTAAAATGGGACGGAAGCCCCGTGCATACGGCATGGCGTAGTAGGTCGGGCTGAACATCCCAAGGTGGGCACCAAGGGGTCGCTGAGGGCTGGCGTAGTTCGGGTTGAAAATGTGCTTGACAATGGGCTTGCCATCGTTGTCCACAATTTTCGCCGCCGAAGTCTGCCCGCTTCGCTCGTCTTCGTAAAGGACGAAGCCCATTTTCTCAGTGGGCTGGAAGTCCCAGTCAGCCGTCGCCTTGTTCTTTCGGTTTCCTGCGTAAAGGAAGTCGTCAAAGGGACCGGCGGCGTTCACCGACACCTGCCCATCTGCTCCAACTTCCATCACCAGTCGCTCTTCTGTGCCAAAGTTTGGCACCTCGTCGTTGTGTTCTTCATTCATGTTGTTCTCTCCGTTCGGTATTTGTTCTCCATATTCCATCGCTTCAACGATGGCAATGTCTTGTGCTGTGACAATGAGCGGGGCATTGCTGCCGTAGAGTTGGGCTTCTGTGGCACCACTCACGGTGATAGCCACTCGGCCGTCGTCTAACGATTCAAAGCGTTCAATGTCCTGCCGCTCAATGTTGAGGTTCTTCACCCCAGCATTGGACGGGTAGTCCACAAACACCCTATCTGCTCTGCTCTCTGTCACTCTTCCAATCACTGTCGTTCCGGTCTGCATGTTCATTTTGGTTCACTATCCTGTATTTAATTTGTCCGGCTCATTTAGAACGGGGGAGCCGGGAAACCCAGTGGACTATTGTTTTGATTCTTTATAAGGAGAAATAGGAAATAGTTATCTCGTACGAACACTTGGCTCACACATGGACCCGGTTGATGTAGCGTGGTCCATATTGAAGGCGGCCTTTCAGCCAGCCAAAGGAGTACAGATTGGGGCAGGGATGAACCAAGTGGTGTTCGGTCAATCCGGAAACCCCGATGTGGTGAAGGTCAGTGACCTTGATAAGAACCCCTCGCAATTGGATGCGATGTATTACAATCAGTTGCTGAGCACAATGCCGATGGGAATGTTTGCAGGGCAACAGCCCATTGAGCAGAGGATGCCGCTGCCAGTAGAATTGAGGGAAATGAGTATGCCGATTTTGTCGCGACAGCCCCGTGGTAGAGCAATTGCTGGTAGTCCCCTTGGAATAAATGAAGACACGGCGAGAGGAAGAATCATCCAGCAAAGTGTGTACAACGCGCTCCCGCTTCTTGAAGCGATGAATTTGACAGACCTCAAACCACAGAACTGGATGGGGCACCATAGTGCCAGTGGTTTGATGAACGAGTATCAGTTGAGAAAGCCGGGAATAGGTCGGCCACGGGACCCCAAGCCTGTGGTCATCCATGACCCGGACTTTGGCGAGGCGGGGGTCTTCCAACCAATGCAGGGTGTTGGTCGCAGAAGACCCGGTGTAGACTTTGATGTGCCCGAGACTCCTCTGTATCTACTTCAAAAGCGGATTGACCGGACGCCATTTGATAAGTTCGTAGAACCTATTGAAGACTCGTACAGCGACTACCATGGCGGAAGGGGCTATGATGAATTACGGGACAGGTTGGCTCAAAGAGAGCGAGCCATCAACCGCATGTTCTCACACATCGGCCTCAGTGGGCAGGGGTAAGCGGCGGAACTCAGCCACCAAGTGACTGATGCCCGGCTCGCCAGCGAACTTGACAAAGGTGCCGACATCTGACCAGTCCGGCTGTGTCTCGTGCGACAGGTTCGCCTGTGTCACACGCCAAATGAATTTGCCTACGACACGCTTGAGCGCTTCTTCGTCGTCGCCGTAGAGGCGAATCAATTGGTCAAGCATTGTCAGCAGGCCCAGTAGGCTTGTACACCATTCGTCTTCAAACATTCTTCTTTCCCTCCCACCATTCGGGCGGGTCTTTCGTACCCACCCAGTCAAGGAGTCCGTCGTAGATGTTGCGCTGGATGCGTAGGATGGAACCGTAGTCCTCCCACACATCGCCGCCCTCTCGTCGCACGAGGAGCATGATGTGGCACTCGTCCTTCATCTCAGCGTCAAGCACTTCGGTCACTTCAATTGCCTCCGAATAACATTGTGAGCATTTTCAAAACTCTCTCGGAAAATTTGATACTGGTCGGGCGTTATGATTCCCTCTTGCCACAGGCCAGCAAAATAGTACATAATGGACTCTAAATCCATCATCATTGAAAGCGTTTCATGATTTATTGCTTCTTCGTAATTCATCATCATTCATCACCTGCCCTTCGTCGTGCAAACGCCCAAGCAATCTCGCCCCGGCATTCCTTACAGCACAATTCCAAGTCGCTCTCGTCGTCAATATCCTGCCACAGTTCACACAGTAGGCATTCGCTTCCATCATTCATTTGTCCCATGTTCATTCCTCCAATCTTCATGTTCGTTGAGTAGCGTGCGGTTGTCCGTTCCAGTGAACGGCTCCACAGTCATGTTGCCCGTGTAGGGTCTTTCCCATACATCCTCTTCACCGTAAAAGAAAAAGGAACCTTCGGGGTTGTGTGGCGAGAAGTTGAAATCGTACTCAGTGTCCACCACATTCTCAAACGGCACAGTGTCAAAGTCAAAGTCCCATTTCACCATGTAGAATTTATCGTCGTGCTTGCAGTGGAAAATCGCTTCGTACATCTCACTACCGTAGGTGTTCGCTGTCAGTTCCCAGTGCATCATTTTTACTCGTTGTTCCATATCCATGTTCATTCCTCCTCAGCAGTATTCCTCTTCCTCATTCTCACAAACCCATGTGTTCCAAAAGGAACAGTCTCCTTGACTCTTCCAACCACAACAGTGGGGGCATTTTCCTTGTCCTTGGTCGCTTGCGTTCCAGTAAGTTTCCTCAGTAATTGAATCCAGTGATTCAGCGAAAAGAGATTGCCAGTCGTCTGTGCTTTCCCTCGCTTCTTCCAATGATGCGAACTCATGGCGGAAGCCATACTTTGAGTCGGGGCCAGCGATGATGAAGAACTTCCCCACCCTCCGCATGTCTCCGTCTTCTTGTTTATTCAGTAATCCAGTCGGTGTTCTTTCCATGTTCATTCCTCCTCGTCTGTTGGCCACATCTCAATCAGCGTGTTACCATCGTAGCCCCGCTTCATGTGGATGGCGGCGGCAGGAAACCCGAAGGGAAACCCGCATTTGCTCGCTCCAATGATTCGCATTGACACAATGCCTCCGTAGTCCATGACCATATTTATGCGCTTGAGACTTGATACCAACTTCGCAAGCGGTATCAGCAGGGCCACATTGTCAGCCACCTCAAAGCACTTCTCCAAGAACTGAGGGAAAATGCTGTATGGTGGGTTGGTGATAATCCAGTCCACCTTGTAGGGCCAATCAAAGAAGTCACGGCCCTCGGTGATTTCGCACCAGTCCTTTGTACAGTAATCGGGGTATTGGTCGTAGAACGCACCCGTCCCACGGCATGGGTCAAGCACAACATCATGTTTGATTTGCGAGATACCGCTAACCGTTGGCCCCCACAATCTCACCAAGTCATGCGTGTAGAAGTCAATCATCTGCTTGGCGATGTGTCGTGGGGTCATCACCATGTCGTTGGGCTTGAGGTCGGGGTTAGCATCCTTGTTGCCACTGCCGAAGTTCTCATGTAGGCTCATGCCGTCACCTCCACGCCTCGCCACCAGTCGGGAGCAGGTGTACCCTTCTCCCACTTGGCGAACTGCTTGGAATGGTAGTAGCGACGGTAAGCCTTGACCGCTTCTTTGTGTCCCGCATGGTACACAGTCTCGTCGCCGTACAAGTCGTCCGGGTCGGGCCGGTATTCGTCGGGCATCGCCAGTGCGAAACCAGCGGGTCGTCCCGATGGAATCATGTCCCTCAGTCTGTACATGATGTTGATAGGCTTAGCACAAGAATGGACTTTGCCAAAACGCATTATGTACTCATGGCAAAGTGTGATACCATAACGATACAGCCAAACGAAATTCTGTCGCCTATCGCCCGCCCATACTGTGCATGGATGGTGGGCGTAGCCGCCCTTGTAGGGCGTGCCTGCTTTGGTCAGCGGCATGTCCTCATCGGTAGCACCCCATCGGCGTAGGGCTGAGGCCATCATCTGTGCGGCCTCTACGCACATTTTGGGCACATGCTTGTCGCAGTGCATCCGTGCGGCGATAGTGGGGTCAGTGTGTAGTACGAAAATGTTCATTCAATCACTCTCCTTCAAACGGTAGTTCGGGTGCTTGCCCGTCCCAGTCTCCTTCGTGTGTTTCTCCGCACTTCGTACAGACGGCTCGGTATGTACCGGAAAACTCCGGCGTATCACCTGCCATGTACCAACCAGTCATTTGTGCATCCGTCATTTCCCAATCGTGTTCACAAGTCATTCAATCACCTTCTTCACTCTCTTTCTTTTGCACATGGAGTGGCGCACCACAAGGGTATCACCTTTCACTCCCAAGGTAGTACAATCCCTACAAGCGGCCTTCCCACACAAATCACAAGTGGTGACAATGACGATAGTGCCGCACTGAGCACACTTCTCTCCCATCATTCAACACCTGCCACTCGCTTGACAATCTCCTCAAGTCCGGGGTATTCGGTGCGCAGTTTGTTCAACGGTCGGTCGCACACGATATCACGGATGACACTCATGACATCATCCATGTCGGTCCCGAGGTATTCAAGCAACTGTCCCAGCGGGATGTCGGCCACCACGGGGTTCTTTGGCCATACTGCTGCCTCAATGGCATCCTTGACATGTTGCTTCTCAAGTCCTTTCACGAGTTCACCAGCGAGAATTTTCCCATCGGGAAAGACCGTGGCTTCACGATAGCCGATGGTTGTCTTGATACCGGGTGGGCCGTAAAGCATACGGCTCCTTCCTTCACTGTCTTTCCCACGCTTCTTGCTCAGTTTCCCACTCCCCTCAGCAGAACTTGCGGTTGTCCCCAAGTCAGTCGCACTCTTTAGGGTCGTAGCCCGCTTGTCCACCAGTTGCGTCCATGCGTCCTCTGCGCTGATGTAGTCGCCGTGGGCCGTAATGATGTCCACGACAAATGCTCGCTTACCTTGTTTTTCTCCTTGCTTTGTTTTCATTTTCATTCCTCCAGTTCTTGCAGTTTATTTGTTAGAGCCAACACCCTGCTATTCAATGTGGCTATTTGTTCGGTGAGTTTGGTCGCCTTCTCGTTGACCAATCTCTCCACGAATGATTCCACCATCGTGTCAAGTTTGGTGGCGATGGTTGCCTCCACGATGGTGTCAATGTATTGAGTCGTCTCTTCCACCCGATTGATGCGGGCCTCCAGTGCCATCACTTCATTGTAGACGGCAGAGTTAGCCCGCTGTTGTAGCGCCGTTTGTCGCTGCTCGGTCCTACAAGACCGGCAGATTTTCCTGTTCATGGTAATGTCACCTTTCAGCGACTCCGCTCTGTATTCAATTTTACACACTATGCATTCCGGCATTTAACTCAGTCTCCTATTGTTTTGATTCTTTATAAGGAGAAGTTGAAATCGGGCCACTCACGCGAACCACTCATCCTTCACATCTCTTGCCAAGTATTCCAAATCAGCGACTCTGTTGTTGAACACGGCGTACACTTCCTCGGTCAACTCACCTTCCCTCATCATCTTGTGCGCTACCGTGACGACTCCCTCAAGGTTCGCCATCAGTTCAATCCATCGTTCTTCCTTTGCTGTGTACACCATATCAGTTCCTCCGGTAGATGTAATAGGTCGTGCCATTGTAAGTGACTTCATACTCCTCGTGGTCGTAGCCAGCAAGGAAGTGCCCTCGCCCATCACAATTGATTGCGTCTTCAACGAAGTAATCAAAGTCCTTTATCATCGCCATGAGTGGTTCGTTTGCACCCTCACACATCTCCTGTATTTTCTTGATTGCATCAGCGGCAACTCCTGTGTGTGCTTGTAGGAACGATGGGGTGAACGCCCACACCATCTCTTCAATCTCTTCCTTACACCACTCGTCTGCTTGTTTGTCTGTGAGAACCAAGTAGTTCTCCATGTCAACCTCATGTTGTGCCTCTTCAAAGTCCGAGGGTGTAAATGTATCCACAAGATGATGAGGGAAGTTGCCTTTGAGGTGGATGGCGAGAGCGATACCCTCAGCCGTCACACCCATCTCTTCTGTCACATTTATCCAAAGCGATGCTTTCAATTGTTCTTCATTCATAATGTTCCTCATTCTTCATGCCTCCAAGTATTCTTCGTAGATGTACTCGTCTGTCTCTATTCGTATTTTCAGTTGTGTCATTCCATCACCCCGTTCTCTTTGAACTCCCATTCGTTTGCCTCAGCCGTGTAGTGCAAAGCCTCGTCGGTGTAGTGGTAGTCGTGTGCATCATGCAGTTTGTCCATCAAGCCTCGCATGTCATCGGCACGCAAGTGTTCAATCACTTCCGCATCCCAAAAGCAACCTGTAAAGGGACAAGCATCTGCATCAAGTTCAGCCAGCAGTTCTTCATCGTAGTCCGTGAAGCGAATGAACTCACCTCGGTCGGGTACAAGAGAAACGCTGTAGTCAAGGTTGCCCCCAATGTGTTCGTGCAACTTGAAGAGAGAAGCATGGAACTGCTCACTCTCGTGGTCAGCCAAGTCGTGCAGGTTGTACCGCATCCACTCGTAGCACTTCTCCTTGTCGGGGTGTTCGTCAATCGTGTACACTGTGTAAGTTATATTTCTCATTCTTCATCCCACCCATCGTCACAAAATGACAAGTCAATGTTGCGGATGTGAGCACTGTAGTCCCACGAGAAATCAGTTCTCGCCGCCGCACCACACTTGGCGCAAATCAAACTCACCTGCACATGAGCAATCTCTGTACCCATGTCGTCCCAGTCGTCTACTTCATAAATTTTCCATTCGTGTTCACAACTCATTCTTCATCCTCTCCCGATATGTCCAGCATGTCTTCTTCCTGCGTCCACAGTTCCTTGAAACGGTTCTGTGTTTTGTGCAGCGACTTAGCACTTGCATTGGCAAGGAAGGTCGTGCCACTCCGTAAGAAGAAAATAATCATGAAGGGATAAGCATCGTCGTCCCCGGCGTTGTCCCTTGGCTTCCAACTGATGGCCTCAACATGTTCCAAGTTCACCAGTCCATTCACTGTGCGGATGTAGGTCTTCATTCAATCACTCCCTGCATGGACTCCCATGTTCTCAT
>MDSZ01006893.1_pt1 | contig 31105 bp, 31 predicted proteins | sample 811201 | NCBI WGS metagenome assembly MDSZ01 (sample SAMN05326647, study PRJNA326480) | marine metagenome | isolation source: seawater | place: Indian Ocean: North | collected 2010 | reverse complement strand
TAGAAAACAAAGCTAATTAGATTTTTTAAAAATGTCTGTCAAAAAAGACGGTTCAATGATTGTATTGTCTTCTCCGTCTGGGGCCGGCAAAACTACTTTAGTTAAAAAACTTGCTAGTGCTCTTAACTCAATAATTTCAATATCATACACTACCCGAGTCCCAAGAGCTAAAGAAATAAATGGAAAAGATTATTTTTTTATAAAAGATGAAGAGTTTAAAAAATTAATTCAAAATGATGAGTTGTTAGAATATGCAAGAGTTTTTGAAAATTTCTATGGAACATCGAAATTAAAAGTAATAGAGGAACTAGAAAAAGGTAAAAATGTTTTATTCGATATCGATTGGCAGGGAACTGAACAAATTAAACAAAAAAATTTAAAATATAGTTTAATAACTTTCTTTATTCTTCCTCCATCTAAAAAAACTTTATTAGGAAGACTTTCAGAGAGAGAAAACAATAACGAAAAAGTTGTAAATAGTCGGATGAAAAATTTTGAAAAAGACCTTATTCATTGGTCTGATTACGATTATGTTGTAATAAATGATGAATTAAATATCTGTCTTGATGAAATATTAAGTACCGTAATGAAAAAACTTAAAAATGAAAAAGTTATCTATGACAAATCAAAGATAGAAGATCATGTTAAAAAATTGTTATCCTAATTCATTTAATTCATTACTCAATTTATAATAAATTAAAGGATTAAGCTTTTGAGGTCTTTCATTAATGTTTAAATTATATTTTTTTTTAATCTTATCTACATCTTTAAAAAGTAATCCAAGAGGTTTTTTGATCATTTTACGTCTATAGTTAAAGAAAGTGTTGGTTACAAACTCAAGTTTTTTAATTTCCTTAATTTTGTAATAGTCTTGTTTCGGTTCAAATTTTAATAAAGTGCTCATGATTTTCGGTATAGGACGAAAAGATTGAGGCAGGATATCTTTTATTTTTGTGATATTCATTCTCCATTGTGAAATTATTGAGAGTCTTCCATAACTTTTCGTATTTGTGTCAGCAAGTATTCTGTCTGCCATTTCTTTCTGAAACATTAATATTAACTTTTTAAATTTTATAGTTTCTAATTTTATTAGTTTAATTAATATTTGAGATGAAACGTTATAGGGTAAATTACCATAGACTATGGTATTATTTAAATTTAAATTTTTTTCATCAACATCTAAATAATCTTCATTTATTACATCTATGCCTTTGAATTTAATCTTTAACTCATTTGCTAAATAATTATCTTTTTCAATCAAAATAAGTTTTTTTGGATTTTCATTTATTAAAAATTTAGTTAAATTACCTTTGCCTGGACCGATTTCTAAGACAGTATCTTCTCTGTTAATATTACCTAATTTAGAAATAAAATTATTTAATTTTTCGTCAACAAGGAAATTTTGTCCCAACTTTTTTTTTGGTTTAAATTTCATTATTACAAAAAAAAATGATTGATTTAATTAGTGACTGTGGATCCGATTTATTTTTAGACAGCATTTTTTCGTTTGGTCCGTGATCTGGCGATATTCGCAAAAACGGTAATCCAATTGTTATATTGATTGCGTCAAACCCAAATAATGATTTAATGGGAGTCAAGACTTGATCATGATACATGCCTATTACCAAATTAAACTTTGAATAATTTGCCTTGATAAAAAAAGTATCAGCAGAAAAAGGACCAGATATATTTATGCCTTTAGATTTTAATTTATTTATTGCTGGTATTATAAAATTTTTTTCTTCACTTATTTTATTTACAGTTTCGCAATGCGGATTAAGACCCAAAACAGCGATTTTTGGTTTTTTTAAATATTTTTTGTAAAAATTTTCTATTAATAAGATTTTGTTTACTATTAATTTTTTATTAATTTTTTTTGCGACTTCTTTAATTGGAACGTGTGTAGTAATAGGACTTACAGATAAATTTTTATTATAAATTAACATACAACTATTTTTAGATTTTGACTTGGTAGTTAAATACTCTGTTATACCCAAGAACTTTCCTTTCAAAAATTTAGTTTTTGAGATAGGACCATTTATTAACCCACATGCTTGATTGTTTTGAAGAATTTTCATTGCTAAATCAAACGACTTTTCTATATATTTATTTGATCCTATAATGTTTTTTTGAAATGGACTATTAACATTCAATTTAACATCAATAATATTTATAAATTTATTATCATTAACTTTATGAATTTCACTGAAATGAATATTTTTAATCTTTATAAAAGTTTTAAAAAAAACCATTTGTTTTTTTAATAAATCAGTTGATCCAATCAATATAATTGGTCTTTTTATCGAATAAACTTTAATTTTCTTAAATGCTTTTAGAAGTATTTCTATAAAAACACTTCTAGGTTCGCCTAAAACTATTATTAAGGGTTTATAATTCATCTATAAAAATGTTTTTTTTTACTCTATTGAAATAGTAAATAGAATATTGATTTAGTTGTCTATCCATCTCTGAATCTCTTAATTTCTTAAATTCGTTTTCTAAATTTATATTAGAGTTTACTTCTCTTTTATCATCCAATTTAATTATTAAAAAACCAGCTCCAGACCTAATGGGTTTAGAGGTCTCTCCAATTAATATATCAGCAATAATTTCTTGTATTTTTTTTGATAATTGCGTTTTTTTTATCCAACCTAATTGACCACCAAATTTTGCCGAATTTGAAACACTGTAAATATTCGCAGTATTTTTAAAACCTTCATTTGATATTGATTTTAAAATTTTTTGATATTTTGAATTTAATTCTTCGTTCCCTTTTAATTCAAATAATATTTCACTTAATTTGAACTCTTCAATTTTTTTTCTATTACTAACCATTTTTGATAATTCTTCTCTAAGATTTTTTTCATCAATATTTAATCTTGATTTATATTTGTCATAAATCAACTTATTCCATAATATTTCATTTTTAATTTTAAATTTTATCTCAGTTAGATTTAAATTATTTTTTTTAAAAAATTCGTCAAGATTGTTATTTTTAATTCCTAAATTTTTTTTTAATGTAAAATTTATCAATTTTTCCATTTGTTGATCTTCTCTATCAAAATCAAAGAAATTTCTTAGTTCTATAAATTTTACTTTCTCTTGTATTAGTGAATTTATAGCAATATTTTCTTGATTACGATTACTTAAACTATTCAATTTATTATTTAATAACTTTAAATAGTTTATTTCGTTGATAATATCTTGGTTTGTGATTATTTCATTTTCGACTTTAAATTTTATCTCAATATTTGTGGCTAAAACTTGAGTAAAAAAAAAGGTTGAAATTATGCATATTTTTAAAATGGGTTTAAACATTTAATTTATACTTGGAGAATTTACGTTTCCGAATGGAATTATCTTTATTGTAAAAAATATATTTTCCTCAGGAGTTATATTTGTATCTTTATAAAACGATTTCCGGTAGTTTATTGCAGCACTTAAACAATCATTTTTATATTCATATAAAAGATTATAATATTCTGTCATATTTTTTTCTAAGTTTTTATTAGTATTAAATTGAAGAGAATAATTATTTTTAAATGAAATTTTAGTATTGTTCTCTATAAAACTCTTGTCACCCGATGAACTATTATCTTCTAAAAATTTAAAAGACGTTATAAAATTGTTGACTGAATAATTTGCGGTTATGTAATTATAATTTAAATCATCTAAATTATTATCTAATGAATAACTGTAATTTATATTGGTTTTTTCACTTGGATTTAGTTCTAAACTTCCAATAAAATCTGATCTTTTTTCTCCAATAGTACTGTCAATAGGTAAATCAGGATTTTCTTGTAACCTCAAAACTTGCGCTGCTGACAAATTCAAAATATTAAAATTATTTTTGTTAAAAAGAGAGTATTCAGTCCCAATTGTTAAGGATTCTCCTCCTTCAATCATATAATCATCATTTAATCTATCAATATTAAATATCTCTCCAAATGTAATTCTTTGATCCTCAGAACTTACGTTTTTCGTTTCACTGAGACTCAATCTAGTCGATAAAATAGGAGTTAAATAGTTCGTATAATTATCGGTTTTTTTTATAAGTGGATATTTAGTATTATGCACAAAGCTTGATAAAACTTTATTATCAGTATTTTCCTTCAATTCTGTTGAATTTTCACCTTCAGAGTTTACATTTTTTAATACTAAAGCAAAATTATTTATAACTCCTTCATCTTTCATAAAAATTTCAGATACATATCTCAGGTCATTTACAATTAACCCATCATATCTATTAGTCTCGTATTTTTTTTGGTACCCTGAAGAATAAAATTCAAATTTTCCACCAATCTTAGTATCAAAATTTTTGCCAAATTTATAGTTAGGATAAATATATTCATAACTGTCAGAGTCATTTTCTGTTAAATCTTCAAATACTTCCAAGGATGATATAAAATAATAATCATCATTATTTTTTTCATAAGTTAAATAACTGTTTAGGAGCGAGTCGTTCTTAACTAATTCAGAATTAACATTATATTTTTGCAAGTAATCTTTATTTGATGTTGTCTCAATATTTAATTCAATTTTATTATCATTTTTTAAAGAATATATATTTCCAAAAAAATGACTTTTTGTATTATCGTCATCTCTTACAAAACTGTGGTCGTATATACTTTTTGTAAATTTATTTACTTGTCTATACTCAGATTGGAGCATAAATTTATCATCAAAAAAAATTCTAGGAGACAAAGTAAAGTCTTTATTTTCCGCAACCACATTATAGTAAGGTATTTGAATAGAGCTTCCAAGAGAATTTGAGCTATTTATCTTAGGCATTAAAAAACCTGATTGTCTTTTTACAGTTGGATCAGGATGATAAAAAAAAGGGAAATATACCACTGGTTTATCGTATATTTCCAGCCATGCATTTTTATATTCTATAGTTTTTTTTATTTTATTGTGAGTAATTTGTTCTGCTTTAATTAACCATGGCGAACATTCATCTTCAACTAATTTACAAGATGTAAAAACACCTTTAGTAACAACTGTTTCGTCTTTAGAGTCGAATAATGAATTTCCATATATTCTTGGATCGTTTTCTGAATTTCCAAAGATTTTTTTGTTAAAAAACAATTTTGCATTATCACCAATTACTTCTTTAGAATTCAAATTTACAAAGGCTTGATTTAATTTAAAATTATTATTCTCATTGTCTTTTATTGACAATTCTCTAACGTCTAAAATATTTTTTTCTAAATTTAAATTAAATTTTTTAAAAGTCATTATATTATTAAATTTATCTTTTAAAGTTCCATCAAAATTTGATTTAATAGTTTTGTTAGATCTTTCGTAAACTAAATTTTTTGAATTTAAGAAAAAACTATTTTTTAATCTGGTTTCACTTTTTTCAATTATTTTAATTACATTTTTAGTTTTATCGAAAAAAACTGAATTTGAAAATATTTCAATTTCTTTTAGGTCATCTTTTAAATATACATTTCCAGATGCGCTAACTGAGTTATTTATTTTATCAATTTTGGCATTGTCACTATTAATTATCAAACCATCTTTCATTTTAATTTGTACATTTCCATATGCATTAATTTGCTCTCCATTATCTAAAACTTCTATTTCTTTTGCTGAAAAATTAAATTCCTCGGAAGAAGATAAAGTAGAATGTAGAAAAAATAATATAAAAAAGAATATGCTAAATTTATTTATCATTAATTTTTAATAGACCAAAAGTAGATATTAAAGTTAAAATTATTAATGGAAACCAAATAGATATAAATATAGGTATTCTCTCATTGGTACCCATAATATTAAAAAAATAATTAATATAGTAAATAGATACAGATATCATTACACCAACAATTATATTGAATATTTTAGATTTATTATATTTTGTATTAAGCATTAGCACAGAACCAATAATTATCATTATTACTAGATAAAATGGTACTGATAAAAGTTTGTTTATATAACTCTCAATATCTAAAGTTGAATATCCTAAAGATTTATAGTCGTCATAATGAGTTTTTAGTTGATATAAATTTAATGATGATAGATTAGAAAAAAGGTTATTAATTTTACTCAAATCAAAATTACTTTTAAAATTTAACTCTTTAATTTGCTGTTTTTTTCCGTCTATCTCAAAAATAGTTGCATCTTTAATCAACCAATTATTGGTGCTTATGTCAATTTCACTACATACTATATTTTTTATAAAATTATAGTCAGAATCTATTTGGCTTATTGAAACATTTTTAAGAAGATTATTTTCAATCTTTTCCGCATTGATTATATTAACAATATTTTCAACTTCATCTTTAATCCATAGTCCATTCTCATTTATTACTGCCAAATATTTATTATCATCGGTGAATGTATTTTTAAAACTAAGGTAATTATATTTTAAATTTGATGATAAAGTATAAAAACCTAAAATTAAAAATAATCCAAAAAAGAAAGTAACAGATGAAATTATTTTAATAATGTCGGTGTTTTTAATACCATAATTTTTAAAAATGGTAATTTCATCTTTTGAGTAAAGATGCATAAAAAACATTTGTGTAGATATTAATATAATAAATGGAAAAATCTCAAACAATATAGATGGCATATTTAGAAAAGTAAAAAAAAGTGAATATGAAATATCTAAATTTAAATCTTCAAAAAATTTAATTTCTTCTAATATATTTAGTATAAAAGTTAATGATGCAAAAATTGCAGTTATAATCACTAAATTTTTTAAATAAAGTTTTATTAAATAATTTTGATATGTATTTAAAAAAGTCATTTATTCTTTCAACCTTAATTGTAAATATGAATAAAATATTAAGCTTATAAAAAAAGGAAAAAAACCAATAATCATATTTTTTAAATCGAAACTTTCTACATAACTCGATAATAATTGAGATAGAACGATTATTAAAATTCCAATTAGAAATAATAAAAATTTAAATTTTGTGAAATGAGCATAATTTTCTGATTTTAATGCTAGGCATGAACCTATGATAGCAACAATTAATATATAAAATGGGACTACTGATCTTTTATACAATTCTTCAATTACAATATTTACACCTTCATATTTACAATCTAGGTTGTCTTTAAAAAAACTCGAGTTGTATTTATATACAGTGATTAAGCAACTTAATAAAAGATTTGTTGACTGCTCCTGTATTTTTGGATCTACAGTTGTTTTTGTAGAATATTTTGATAAATTTATTTGAGTACGATCGTAGGTAATAAAATTTGAACCTTGTGAATTGCTATCTATTAAACTTCCGTCATATAAATCTAAGAAAAAGTTTTCTTTATCTTTTTTAAGCACACCTTTCTTAGCTGAAATTATTTGAGACCCATCTTCTTGAGTATCTTTTAAAAAAATATTAATCATTTCACCTTTCTCATTTTTTTTTTCTATAAAAAGAGTCAAGTCCTCAACTGTGCTTACAAATTTTTTCGATTTTAAAAGTGAAGGGAAATAATCAATATTTGATGTTCGGATATATGACCTGGCTAAATCTTGACTCTTAGGTACAATAAATAAATTCAAAATTAGTTGAAGTAAAATAATTATTATGGAGAATTTTAGTATAAAATTAATAAACTCAAATTTTTTTATACCGTTTAACCAAAAAATTATTAACTCATTTTTTTCCTCATATCTAGAAATTGTATAGAATATTGCTATAAAAAACATAAATATGAGCAGTCTCGAAATAATTTTAGGTAGGTTAAATAAAGTATATAAAAAATAAACTTTAAAACTATGACCATCCTCGGATACAAAATCTAAATAATTAACCGCTTGAATAACCCACACAATTAAGCTCAAGCTCAGAGTTCCGATTATTAAAAACTTAATTGTATCAAGAAAAAATTTTCTGAATATTAATTTTTCCATTGAAATAAGATAATTTTAAACATATATAGTTTTTTCTTTATTATATATTTTAAAAATTATGAGTGTTCAAGTTGTCTATAAAACAAGTGTTAAATCGACTAATACAGGTGTTATTGCTGTATTTTCAGATGAAAAATTTAATATAAATCTTTCATCAAACGATTTAAGTAAAAAAGAGACTTCATATTTAAAAAAAATTCTTAAAAATAAAAAAAATGGAGATAAAATATTTACTATAAATATTAGTGAAAAGAAGACTGTAATTATAATATTATTAAAAAAAAATATTGATATAACAAATATAGAAAATCTTGGAGCTGAATTTTTTGTTTTTATAAAAAAAAATAAATTTACAAACCTAATCTTATGCAAAAATATTACCGATTTAAAAAGTGACGATGTTTTATTTAATCATTTTTTACATGGTCTGAAGTTAAAATCTTATAACTTTAATTTTTATAAAACTAAAAAACAAAATAATGTATTTAAAATATTAGTTTCGAGTAAACATAAACATAAAATATCTAAAAAATTTGCAGCTTTAGAACAAGGTGTATTTTATACACGTGATCTTGTATCGGAGCCAGGCAATGTATTACATCCTGATGAATATGCAAAAAGATTAACCAAGTTAAAAAAATACGGGTTAAAAGTAAATGTTTACGATAAAGCTAAACTAAAAAAACTTGGATGTAGAGCCCTGTTAGGAGTAGGGCAAGGAAGTATTAGAGGATCATATCTAGTTACAATAGAATGGAAAGGTACAAATTCGAATAAAAAACCCCTTAGCTTTGTTGGTAAAGGAGTATGTTTTGATACTGGAGGAATCTCACTTAAACCTGCTAAATTCATGGAAGATATGACTTACGATATGGCAGGTTCGGCTGTAGTTGTAGGATTAATGAAAAATTTTGCATTAAGAAAAGCAAAAATAAATGCTGTTGGAGTTGTGGGATTAGTTGAAAATATGCCAGGAGGCAACGCACAAAGACCAGGAGACATCGTTAAATCTTACTTAGGAAAAACTATAGAAATATTAAATACTGATGCTGAAGGTAGACTAGTTTTAGCTGACGCAATGGCTTTTACGGAAAAAAAATTTAAACCATCTATTATGATTGACTTAGCAACATTAACCGGTGCAATAATTGTTTCTTTGGGATCAGAGTATGCTGGGTTATTTTCAAATAATGACAAATTATCTAAACAGTTGCACGATGCTGGAAATTCTGTTGAGGAAAAAGTTTGGAGAATGCCATTGCATAAGAATTATGATAAACTTATAAATTCTAATAATGCAGACATGCAAAATATTAATTATGTCGGAGGTGCTGGCTCAACTACTGCAGCACAATTTTTACAAAGGTTTATTTCTAGCAAAACCCCTTGGGCACATCTAGATATAGCGGGTATGGCATTTTCAAAATATGGAGGAGCGCTTAATCCAAGCGGAGCGACTGGATATGGTGTCAGACTTCTAAATAAATTTGTAGAGGACAACTATGAGTAAACTTGAAAAGACATTATCAATTATTAAGCCTGATGCAGTTGAAAGAAACTTAATTGACCAGATAAAAAAAATGTTTTTAGATAAAGGATTTAGTATTTTAAATGAAAAAAAAATTCAAATTACAAAGTCAGAAGCTGAGCATTTTTATGCAGTGCATCAAACTAAGCCGTTTTATAATGATCTTTGCAGTTATTTGTCTTCAGGTCCGATTGTGGTTATGACACTTGAAAAAGAAAATGCTATTTCAGAGAATAGAAAGTTAATGGGTTCTACAAACCCAAAAGAGGCAGAAGAGGGGACAATAAGAAAAAAATTTGGGATTTCTATAGACAAAAACTCAGTACATGGATCGGATAGTCCAGAAAACGCAGCTAAAGAGATTAATTTTTTCTTCAAAGATTAGTCAAAAATTTTAATTATAGACTCTGGATAAAGTTTATATTCTTCTTTTTGAATTCGTTTTTTCAAAGATAAATAATTATCATTTTTTAAAATCTTTACTTTCCTTTGCATTATTATTTTTCCACCATCCAATTTTTCATTTACATAATGGACTGTGCAACCTGAATATTTTTCTTTGTTTTTAATTGCTCTAATATGTGTATTTAAACCTTTATATTTTGGCAACAATGATGGATGAATATTTATAATTTTACCACTAAAATTCTTTATAATATGTTTGGATAGAATTCTCATAAAACCTGCAAGACAAATAAGTTTTATTTTGTTTTTCTTTAAAAATTTTATTAAGTCATATGCATCTTTCTTAGTATCAAATTTAAATATTTTTTTTCTTATTCTGTGTTTATTTGCAAATTTTAAACCTCCTGCATTAGCATTATTAGAAATAACAACTTTAATTGCTATTGGTGATATTTTTTTTTTTTGAAAATTTATTAGATTCTTAAAATTGGTACCTGTACCCGAGATAAAAACTGCTGTTTTAATTTTATTTTCCCCAATCAATCTTTTCATATAATTTAATTTTTCCACTACCAGAAGTAATTTCACCAATAGTGTATGGCTCAAATTTTTTAGAAAAAAATTTTTTTATTTTATTCTCGTTATTTTTTTTTATTATTAAACAAAACCCAACACCACAATTAAAAGTTTTAAGCATTTCTGAGTCATTAATTCCGTTAGATTTTATCCACTTAAAAATTTTGCTTGGTCTAATCTTTTTGAGATTTATATTAGCATTCACATTATTAGGTAAAACTCTTTTTAAATTGTCCTCAATCCCACCACCAGTAATATTAGAACAACTATTAATTAAATTCCTTTTTATAAGTGGCAATATTTCTTTTACATAAATTTTAGTTGGACGTATAAGTTCTCTCTTTAAAAACGAATTCTTATTAATATTTATTTTTTTTAAACGTAAAATTTTTCTTATCAAGGAATACCCATTAGAATGTACTCCATTTGATGGCACAGCTAATATTAAATCACCTTTTTTAACATTTGATTTTAATAAAATATTTTTCCCATCAACTAAACCTACCGCAAAACCTGCTAAATCAAATTTATTTTTGCTGTATGTTCCTGGCATTTCAGCTGTTTCTCCTCCAGCTAGATCACAATTTGCAATTTTGCATCCTTTGATAATTCCTTTAATTATAGATTTTAATTTAATTAAATTAATTTTATCTATAGATATATAATCAAGAAATAATAAGGGCTTTGCGCCTTGAACAATTAAGTCATTTACACTCATGGCTACTAAATCAATCCCAATGGTTGAAAAGTTATTAATTTTATTTGCTATTTCTAGTTTAGTTCCAACCCCATCTGTACATGTAACTAAATAAGGAGCCTTTAAGTCTTTTGGGATTTTAGTTACGGCACCAAAACCACCAATATTCTTAAAATTAACACTATTTCTTGTTTTTTTTAAACTGTTAGAAATATAATTTATGAACTTATCTGCTGCTTTTATATTAACTCCACTTTTTTCATATGTTAAATTTAGTTTCTTCATGTTAAATTTTTTTTATAAAATTATATTTAAAACAAATATATACACACTTTTTATATATTTGTTTATAATATTGATTACTACCTCATCTAAAAGTTACTCTAAAGTTTATAAAATAGAAAATGTTGAAATCAAACAACCTTATAATGTTTACTTTAAAAAGGAAATTGTAATAGAAAAAGCAATCATAGAATCATTTAATTTATTAGTTAAAAGCATAATTAAATCTGAAGATTTAAATAAAGTTAATTTTCAAGACATAAATAAAATAAAACCAATGCTAGACTCCTTCTCAATTACTGACGAACAGTTTGTAAATAATAATTATTCAGCAAAATTTAATGTCTTATTTCAAAAAAAAGATGTTTTAAATTATTTAAACAAAAGAAATATTATTTCTTCATCTCCAATTAAAAAACAATTGTTCTTTCTACCTGTTCTTATCAATCTTAAGAATAATGAATTAGTTATATATAATGAAAATCAAATATACTTAAATTGGAATACTAAGGAAGATGAATCAAATTTGTTAAGTTATTTTGTGCCTGATGAAGATTTAGAAGACTATAATTTAATAAAAAAAAACATAAATAATATAGAAAACTTTAATTTCACAAAAATTTTATCTAAATATAATGCTAAAGATTATATTGTTTCAATTATATTTAAAGATGAAAAAAGTATCAAGATATTATCAAGAATTTCATTAAATGATAATTTAAATATATCTAACCTGAAGTTTGATGGTATAAAAAAACTTAATAATAAAAATTCAAATATTATTGTTCAAAATCTAAAAATTTATTTTGAAAATGAATGGAAAAAAGTGAATGAAATTAATACATCTATTAAATTACCATTGACTGTATCTTTAGATTCAAAAAAAATAAAACTAATAAATAGGTTTGAGCAAGAGCTAAATTTGTCTGATTTGGTATATGATTACAATATAGAAAGTATTAATAGTTATAATACAATATATAAAATAATTTATAATGGTTCACCTGATAAATTCTTGTCAAAATTTAAAAATAAAAAATTTAATATAGATATATCAAACAAAGTATGGATTATTAATGACTGAATTAAATCAATTATTATTAAATTTTAATAAAAAACAAAATTTTAGTTTTAAAGACTTTTTTGTTTGCGAAAGTAATTTTTTTGCATTTAAATTATTGGACTCTTGGCCAAAATGGGAAAAGAATATAATTAATATTTACGGTGAGCAAGGTTGTGGCAAAACACACCTCACTGAAATTTTCTGCCAAAAAAATAAAGCAAAAAAAATAATTGAAACTGAAATAAATGATGAAATTTTCAAAATTTTAAAGGTGCATGAAAATATAGTTCTAGACAATTTTCAAAACAAAATAGAGGAAAGATTGATTTACTCATTAATAAATTTTATTGATCAAGATAATAAGTATTTAATTATTAATTCAAAAATACCTTTGACTAAAATGAAATTTAGCCTAAAAGATTTAAATTCACGCGTTAATAATTGTATTTTAGCTGAAATAAAACAACCAAATGATGATCTTGTGTTTGCTTTACTTATTAAAAATTTTTCCGACAGACAGATAAAAATTGAAAAAAGGATAATTGAATATATCGTTAAAAGAATAGATAGATCTTATGGCAAAATAAATGAATTTATATATAAAGTTGATGAAATGAGCTTAAAAAAAAAAAAACCAATTGATTTTAAAATTATAAAAGAAATTATTAATGAATAAATGAACAAATTTAGAACACATAATTGCACTGAATTAAACAAATCAAATGTGGATGAAGATGTTATTTTATCTGGTTGGATAAATAAAAAAAGAGATCATGGAAATTTATTATTTTTAGACCTTAGAGATAATTATGGAATTACTCAATGTGTGATAGATAAAAATAATAAGCATTTTAAAGAAATAGAAAAAATTCAGCTTGAAAGTGTTATTAAAATAAAGGGTAAAGTAATTCAGAGATCTAAAGAAACTGTCAATAGCGAAATCAGTACTGGTGAAATAGAGGTACAAATTTTAGATTTTGAGGTTTTGGGAAATTGTAAAGAATTGCCAATGCCTGTTTTTAGTGATCAGGAATATTCAGAAGAAATAAGATTGAAATATAGATTTTTGGATTTAAGAAGAAAAAAAATTCATGAAAATATTATATTAAGATCAAAAATTATTTCTTTTATTAGAAATAAAATGAGTAAATTAGGTTTTTTAGAGTTTCAAACTCCTATTCTTACTTCATCTAGCCCAGAAGGAGCTAGAGACTTTTTAGTTCCAAGCAGATTGAATAAAGGAAAATTTTATGCACTTCCACAAGCGCCTCAACAGTTTAAACAGCTAATAATGATTTCTGGATTTGATAAATATTTTCAAATCGCTCCTTGTTTTAGAGATGAGGATGCAAGATCTGACAGAAGCCCAGGCGAATTCTACCAACTCGATATAGAAATGTCTTTTGTAGAGCAAGAAGATGTTTTTAAGATACTTGAGGAACTAATGGTAGAGCTATTTGAAAATTTTTCTAAAAGTAAAGTTTTAAAAAAAAAATTTCCGAGAATTAGCTATGAAGAAAGTATGCTGAAATATGGAACAGATAAACCTGATATTAGAAATCCTCTTCTAATAAGCGATGCTAGTGAAATATTTAAAAGAGAAGATGTAAAATTTGATATTTTTAAAAAGCTAGTTAATAGTGGATCCATAGTAAGATGTATTTCAGTTAAAGATGTAGCAAGTAAACCAAGAAGTTTTTTTGATAGTATTGATAAATGGGCGAAAAATGAAGGAAGCTCAGGTTTAGCTTATATTACAATAGAAAAAAAAGAAAAAATTACAGCAAAAGGTCCAATAGGAAAATTTTTTTCAGAAGCAGCACTAAAGAATTTAATGGAATTAACAAATTCAAATATTGGAGACAGTATTTTTTTTGCATGTGGAAAAATAAATGAGGTTGAAAAATTATTATCACAAGCAAGACAAAAGATTGCTAAGAGTCTAAACCTGATAGACGAAAATTCTTATGCTTTTTGTTGGATTGTGGATTATCCAATGTATGAGGTTGATGAAATAACTGGAAAACTAAAATTTAGCCATAATCCATTTTCAATGCCTCAAGGAGATATTAAAAAATTAAATTTTGAAAAACCACTAGAAATTAAAGCTTTTCAATATGATATAGTTTGCAATGGTGTTGAATTGTCATCAGGAGCAATAAGAAATCATATTCCAGAATTAATGTACAAATTATTCTCAATAGTTGGATACGATAAAGATTTTGTTGATAAAAAATTTTCTGGTATGATAAATGCTCTGAAATTTGGAGCTCCACCTCACGGCGGTATTGCACCTGGAATTGATAGAATAGTTATGCTTCTTGCAAAAGAAAAAAATATTAGAGAAGTTACTATGTTTCCTATGAACCAGAATGCCCAAGATCTTATGATGAATGCTCCTTCTAGTGTTAGCGAAGATCAACTTAAAGAACTTAACTTAACTATTAAAGATAAAAAGTAACTATTTTTTTCCTTTTAAATTTAATCTTATATCAGACAAGTCTACTAATTTTTTTTTATAATTATTTCTAACAAAACCTTTGCTAGTAATATCTTTAACAATTTTAAGTATCTGTTTTTGATCCTCATTTTCTTCCAAGTCGTCTGAATTTTGATCCATATTTTTTTCAGTACCTCCAATAGATGGGGTGTGAGCTAAGTCCTCTCTATTTAAATATGAAATTGCCAATTCCCTGAAAATATAATCTAAAATTGATGTAGCACTTAAAATTCTGTCATTTCCATAAACCTTACCTGATGGTTCAAATTTGGTATCAACAAAAGCATTTACAAATTCATCTAAGGGCACCCCGTATTGTAACCCTAGAGAGATAGCTATTGCAAAATTATTCATTAATGCCTTCACCAGCTCCCCTTCTTTACTTGTGTCTATAAATATTTCACCAATTTTACCATCTTCATATTCACCAGTGTGCAAATATACTTTATGGTCACCTACGCTTGCTTTTTGAATATAACCTTTTCTTCGATCGGGCATTCCATATCTTTTGGTTATACCTTCTGTTACTTTGTTAATAAGCTTTGCATTACCTACGACTTTTTTGCTGCTATTAACCTTAGTTGGGATTGAATTAATTTCATCAACTTTTTTCACAGATTTATTACTTATATTATCTAAATTTTTAGTTTTTCTATTGTCTAATTTGATATCAATAATCTCGAATTTTCCATCCTCTCTTTGTTCAAGATTTTCAAGGTCTTTTTCATTTAAATTATCCAGATAATGTTTAACTTTAAAACTACAAGTATAATATGTCTCAACAAGATATTTTGCCATTTTTTGTCCTTATATAAATTTTAATTTGATTCAAAAGAAATATTTTATATACAAATTGAAAATTTAGTCTAATTGTATTTTCTACAATTTTTAATTGTAAATAAAAAAAAATTTATGTTGACAATATTAAAAGAAATATTCACGTGGTGGAATCGTCAGACTCTTGGTACTAGATTGTATACTTTACTTTTTGGAAAAAAAGTTGGAGAGGATAATTATGGAAATAAATATTACCAAAATAAAAGTGGATCTAGATGGGTAATATTTAAAGGAGAGATTGAGGCAACAGAAATTCCACAAGAGTGGTATTCTTGGATTCATCATACAAAAAATAAAATAGAAAATACACATGATTTAAACAAATATAATTGGCAAAAAGAACATAAGCCTAATCAAACAGGAACCGATCACGCTTATAATCCCAATAAAAATGATAATGCAATTAAAAAAAAATATACGACTTGGAAAAAATAGATTTTATTTTTTTTTATTATTTTTCTTTTTCACTTTAAAATTTAATTATTCAATTTCGGAGGAAAACGTAGTTGGAAAAAATGTAGAAATAAAAATACTTGATAAAGTTAACTCAAAAAATTCAACTCTTAATATTCAAATAGGAAAAGAAAAAAAATTTGAAAATCTCTTAATAAAAGCTTTAATGTGCAGTAACTCAAAGTTTGATGATAACCCTGAAATAACGGCTTACTTACAAGTTAAAGACTTAACCATTAAAGATAAAGATAAAGTATTTGTGTTTAATGGCTGGACATTCTCCTCAAGTCCATCGTTAAAACCATTTGATCATCCAATATATGATATTTGGCTCACAAAATGCTTTAATTAAATAATCTTTTCGTTATCTAGCCAATTAACATTAAAATCAGAATTTATAAATTTTTTGTGTTCTAAAAGTTTTTTGTGTAAATCTATAGTGGTAATTATTCCATCTATAACAAACTCATCTAATGATCTCTTCGTTCTTTGAATTGCTTCGTATCTATCTCTTCCATGACATATTAATTTACATATCATACTATCATAGTAAGGAGTAACTTTGTAACCTTGATATATTGAACTGTCTACCCTAGTCCTAAATCCCGATGGCTGATGACACATATTTATTATTCCTGGGGAAGGTTGAAAATTTTTACTTGCATCTTCAGCATTAATTCTACATTCTATTGCATGACCTCTGGGTTGAATATCGCTTTGTTTCAGAGATGTATCTCCATAAAAAGCTATTCGAATTTGCTCTTTAATAATATCTATCCCAGTCACAACCTCTGTCACAGGATGCTCAACCTGAACTCTAGTATTCATTTCTAGAAAATAATATTTTCCATTTTCATAAATATATTCAACTGTACCAGCTCCCTCATAATTTATTTTTTCAACCATCTTCACTGTCCTGTCTAATAAATCATTTCTAACATTTTCACTCAGTACTGGACTCGGAGTTTCTTCTATAAGCTTTTGATGCCTCCTTTGAACTGAGCAGTCTCGCTCGTATAAATGTACAGTTCTATTTTTACCCGACAATACTTGAACTTCTATATGTCTGGGATTTTGAAAAAATTTTTCAATGTAAACTTCGTCATTTGCAAAGTATTTTTGAGCCTCAATTTTTGCAGTTTTAAAACATTCTTCAAATTCACTTTCCTCATTAACTATTTTAATTCCTTTTCCACCACCACCACCAGAGGCTTTGATGAGTATTGGAAATCCAATTTTGTTACATATTTTTTTAGCTTCATGAATGTCTGATATTCCCCCATCTGAACCTTCTATAACAGGTAATCCATACTCTTTAGCAATTTTTTTTGCTTGAATTTTATCCCCCATCATTTTAATTAATTGTGATGAAGGTCCAATAAATTTAATTTTATTTTCCTCTAGTATTCTAGCAAATTCAAAATTTTCTGATAAAAAACCATATCCAGGATGAACAGCATCTGAGTTTGTCAATTCAACAGCAGATAATATCGACGGGATGTTAAGGTAACTGTTTATAGGTTTATGAGAACCAATACATACGCTTTCATCTGCCAGTTTAACGTGCATGCTCTCTTTATCCACATCTGAGTGGACTGCTACAGTTGAAATACCCCATTCTTTACATGCTCTAATTACTCTTACTGCAATTTCACCTCTATTTGCTATTAAAATTTTTTTAAACATTATTCAAGGATAACTAATTTTTGACCAAATTCTACAGGCTCACCATCTTCTACACAAATTTTTTTTACAATACCATCTGAAGTAGATGGGACATGATTCATTGTCTTCATCGCTTCAACGATCATTATGGTATCTCCCTTCTTTAACTTTTTTCCAACTTCACAAAATTTCTTAGCACCTGGTTCGGGCGCCAAATATGCAGTACCAACTAATGGACTAGTAATAGCAGTGCCAGTAATCTGATCTTCTGCTGTTAAGCTTTTTTCATCTTCAAAACTTGCATCAGTAGGAATATCCTTAATTGAATTCTTCAACTCCTCTAAAGTTTTTAAAAGTTTTAAAATTATCTTTTTATCAATTTCCATTTATAATTAAATCATGCATCGCATTTATGGCTAAAATATAACACTGAGAGCCTAAACCGAAAATTCCACCAGTAACTACATCACTAATCAGTGACTTTTTCCTAAATTCTTCTCTATTATATATATTTGAAATATGTAATTCAATTTTTGGTATTTTTAAAATATTTAAAGAATCTCGAATTGAAACAGAGGTATGAGTAAATCCAGCAGCATTAATTATTAAACCATCAAAGGAGTTTCTAGCATCTTGAATCTTATTTACTATTTCCCCTTCAATATTTGATTGAAAGAAACTTAAATCGATTTTTAAATTTTTTGATATTTTTCTACAATTATCTTCTATTTCTTTTAGAGTCACATCTCCATATTGTGATTGTTCTCTTTCCCCTAATAGATTAAGATTAGGTCCATTTATAATTATAATTTTTTTATTCACGGATGACTTATATAATATGATAAAAAAAAATAAAATAAAAATAAAAGCTAATGGTAATTACATTTATTTAAATGACAAATGTACTGTCAAATCACTACTTAAAAAAAAGAATATACCATTAAATATGGTTGCTATTGAATTAAATAAAAAAATTTTGAATAAATCTAAGATTAATAAGATTTTTTTAAAAAATAATGATAAAATTGAAATAGTTCATTTTATTGGTGGTGGATAATTTTGAAACAAGACTTTCTAAAAATAGCAAATAAAATATTTAGATCCAGATTAATTGTTGGAACTGGGAAATATAAAAACTTTAAAGAATGCGCAAAAGCTATAAAAATATCCGGAGCAGATATAGTGACAGTAGCAGTTAGAAGAGTCAATATTACAGATAAAAGTAAACCTTTGTTAATGGATTATTTAGACCCAAAGAAAATTACATATTTACCTAACACAGCAGGTTGCTTTAATAATGAAGAAGCTTTAAGAACTTTAAGACTTGCTCGAGAAATAGGTGGTTGGAAATTAGTTAAATTGGAAGTTTTAGGTGATAAAAAAACTTTATTTCCTGACATGATTGAAACTTTAAGATCAACCGAAATTTTGGCAAAAGAGGGTTTCAAAGTCATGGTATATTGTAGCGATGACCCTTTGATGGCAAAAAGACTTGTTAATTCTGGAGCTTCCGCAATTATGCCCTTGGCATCCCCAATTGGTTCAGGTTTGGGTATATTAAATAAAGTGAATATAAAAATAATTAGAAAACAAACTAAAATACCTTTAATTATTGATGCAGGGATAGGAGATGCTTCAGATGCATCTTTGGCAATGCAGCTAGGATGTGATGGGGTATTAATTAATACTGCAATTGCACAAGCAAAGAAACCATTACTAATGGCTGAAGCTATGAAATATGCAGTTATATCAGGAAGAAAATCTTACTTAGCCGGAAGAATTACAAAAAAAATTTTAGGGAGCGCATCATCACCAAAGTCAGGAATTATTTAATTTTTTTTTTATAAAACTTTCTTCTATGGAAAGTTTTCTTTTTAAATTTAATTATTTTTTTTTCATCCTTGGTATCTTTCATTACATTTTTTTTCAGCTCAGATATATTTTCAATCTTTTCGATTAATTTTCCTGATTTTAACTTAAATTCAATCGAGTATTCAGAGATTTCATAATTAGCATTGATCTCTAATAAAAGATCAACTTTATTTTTCTTTTTAAAATAATTTAAATTATCTACAAAATTATTATCCATGTAATTTTTTACACTTTCATTAACTACTAAGCTTATTTTTTTTGATTTGTTTTCTATTGTTTTTAATTCTAATAATTTCAATATTTTTAAAGAAAATGATTCCTTTGTTAAATTTATTTGCCATTTTACACTACTTTCCCTTAGTCTTTGCCTAGACATTTCAAGTAAACCAAAATTACTAATTCTACCAATCTGAATTCTAGCCCTATCTTTCCTACATCTCTCTTTTAGCCTTCTTTCAACTAATTTTTTGTTATTAAAACTAAGCATATCTATAAAATCTATAATTATTAACCCAGATAAATCTCTGATTTTTATTTGTCTTGAAATTTCCTCAGCTGCCTCTAGGTTCGTATCAAGGGCAGTATTTTCCACATTCTTTTGTTTAATTGATCTTCCAGAATTTACGTCGATTGAAACTAACGCTTCTGTCGGATTGATTACTAAATAACCACCAGATGAAAGTTTAACTTCTGCTTTGAATATTTCATATAACTTAGTTTCTATTTTTTCTTTAAAAAAAAGAGGTATTTTTTCCCTATATTTTTTTACTTTTTTTAGATGTTTTGGAAGCATGGATTTAACATAATTTTTGGTCTTTTGATAACCCTCATTACCTTCAACAATAATATTTTGAGTTTCGTCATCAAACATGTCTCTCAAACTTCTTTTAATTATATCACTCTCTTGATGTATTAATGCTGGGGCTATAGAGTCAAGTGCATTTTCTTTAATTTTTTCCCAGACTTGTATTAAATTTTTTAAATCATTATTAATTTCGTTTTTTGTCTTATTTGATCCTGCTGTTCTTACAATAACACCCATCTCTCTTGGTATTGTTATTTCGTTTAGAATAAGTCTAATTTTTTTTCTATCACTAGTATTAAATATTTTTCTTGATATCCCTCCTCCTTTTGGAGTATTTGGCATTAATACTAAATATTTTCCAGCTATTGAGATAAATGTGCTTAAAGCAGCACCCTTCATACCTCTTTCATCTTTTAAAACTTGAACAAGTATAACTTGATTTGGCTTAATTACTTCTTGAATTTTATATCTTTTTGATGGAAATCTTTTTTCTTTTAGCTCTATTGAATTCTGGTTATCAATATTTTTATCATCAACATTAACTGAACTATTTTCGTCTTTTGTCTCTGAATAGTTTGCTTCTTTTATTTCACTTTCTTTAGATAATTCTTCTCTTGCAAGTTCTTCTTCTTTTTTAATTTTTTCTAGATCATCTTTAGGTAGCTGATAGTAGTCACTCTGTATATCATTGAATGACAAGAAACCATGTCTCTCTCTTCCAAAGTCTACAAATGCTGCTTGTAGAGAGGGTTCTATTCTACTGACTTTACCCAAATAAATATTATTTTTAATTAAAGTATTATTTATACTCTCGTATTCGTAATCCTCAATATTACTATCTGATTTAAGTACAACTCTAGTTTCATTTGGATGCGATGCATCAATATATAAATTCTTTCCCATAATTTGTGATTTATTTGTTTCATTTTTTTTTCAAAATTCTGTGCCATAACATTAACAAATTGTAGTATTAAATTAAACTAAAATGAACAGGTTTATAAAAAAATTCATAATTGTTTCGATTTTCTTGTTTTTGACAACAATTTTATCATTAATTACCATTTTATGGAATTATTCAAACAAATTGCCAGATTATAAATTTCTTAAAAACTATAAGCCTCCTGTTTCTAGCAAGTTATATTCAGGAAATGGTGAGTTGGTTATAGATTTTTCTTCGGAAAAGAGAATTTTTATTCCATTCAATTCTATACCAGAAAAAGTAGTTAACTCTTTTTTATCTGCTGAAGATAAAAATTTTTTTTCCCACCCTGGAGTTGATGCAAAGGGTGTATTAAGAGCAATTTACAATAATATATTTAATATAATTTACTCTAAAAGACTTGAAGGTGCTTCTACAATAACCCAACAAGTAGCCAAAAACTTTTTGTTATCAAATGAGGTAAGTCTAGATAGAAAAATTAAAGAGGCAATACTAGCATTTAGAATTGAAAGAGCTCTTTCTAAACAAAGAATTTTAGAACTTTATTTGAATCAAATTTACTTAGGAGAGGGTAGCTACGGCGTTGCTTCTGCAAGTCTAAAATTTTTTGACAAACCTATCAGTGACTTAAATTATAGTGAGGCTGCATTATTAGCAGCCTTACCTAAAGCACCGAGTAAATATAATCCATATAAAAATAAAGATTTAGCAAAATATAGAAGAAATTTGGTTTTAAATAATTTGTTCGATAATTCCTATATTACTAAAGATGAACTTACTAAATTTTTAAATTCTGATATTACTTTAAATAAAAGAAAAAGAATTTATTTAGAAGATTCTAGATATTACGTAGAAGATGTTCGTAAATCTATTGTAGAAAATTATGGTTTTGATAAAGTTTATAAACAGGGTTTTAATATCAAAACACCTTTAGATTTAAGCTTACAAAAAATTGCGACTAATTCGTTAAGAAATGGATTGATATCATACGATAAAAGAAAAGGTTGGCGTGGATCTTTAACCAATATTCCATTGTCACAAAATTGGAAGAGCTCAATAAAGAAATTTAAATTAGAAAATTCAATTGGTTGGGATCTTGCAATAATAAAAAAAATAAATAAGTTTTCAGTAGATATAGAGACTGAAAATGGTGATGTAGGAAAAATAAAATATACAAATGCAAGTTGGACTAAAAAAGAATTTGATGAAATACTTAAAATTGGTGATGTTGTTTATGTACAAAAACTATCTAATAAAAATTTCTCTCTCAAACAATTGCCGAATGTTAACGGAGCAATAGTAGTTTTAGATCCTTTCACAGGAAGATTAAAAGCTATGTCTGGAGGGTTTAGTTTTAAAAAAAGTGAGTTTAATAGAGCTACTCAAGCACTAAGACAACCAGGATCTGCGTTCAAACCATTTATATACGCACTAGCTCTAGAGAACGATTTTAGTCCTAATTCTTTAGTTTTAGATGCACCAATTGTTTTAGATCAAGGAGATGATCTAAAAATGTGGAAACCAGAAAATTATGGTAAAAAATTTTATGGATTATCAACATTAAGGACAGGTTTAGAAAAATCTAGAAATCTAATGACAGTCAGAATTGCTCAAGACCTTGGATTGGAAAAAATAGTAAACATTTCAAAACAACTCAGAATTTACGATGATCCAAAGGAATTAATGTCAATATCTTTAGGTTCTGCAGAAACTACCTTACTAAGGTTGACTTCTGCATATAGTTCATTTGTTAATGGTGGAAAACTTATTAGTCCAATCTTAATTGACCGTATCCAAGATAGTGAAGGTAATACGATCTTTAACTCTGAAAAAAGGTATTGTAAAAATTGTGATACAATATCATACTCAACAAAAACGTTACCTAGTATTCAAGATAATTTTTCAAGAGTATTTTCTGAAGAAACTGCCTATCAAGTTACTTCTATGCTGGAGGGAGTTATTCAAAGAGGTACAGGGAGAAAACTTAAGAATTTAAATTTAGACATAGCTGGAAAAACAGGCACTACTAACAAAAATACTGATACTTGGTTCATTGGTTATACATCAAATTTAGTTATAGGTGTTTACATTGGGTATGATGAGCCTAAAACACTGGGTAAGTACGAAACTGGAGCTAAAACTGCTATGCCTGTATTTAAGGAATTTGTGCAAAATGCTGTTAATAAAGAAAATGCAAGACCATTTAAAGTATCAAAAAACATAAAAATGATGGTGGTGGACGCAAAGACAGGTCAAAAAGCGAATTATGGAACAACTGATACAATTATAGAGGTATTTAAAAGCAATAAATTAAAAAACTCTTTTGATGAAAATAACAATTTAAATTATAAGATAATTAATAAAAATATATTTAATTTTTACTAAAAAATGCAAGAAGATTTATATAAAAATATAGAGATACTAAAGCATATCAATCAAAGAATTAAGGAGTATCTTTGACAAAAAAAATATTTATAAAGATCTAATAAATATTAACATAGATATTGAAAAGCCCAACTTTTGGAAAAATAAAAAAGAAGCTGAAAAAAAAATCAAAGTGCGTAAGTTTCTTAATGATCTTATAGAAAATTACGAGATAGCAGAAAAGGATTTAAGAGAGATTTCAGAATTTTATAAATTAGCTCTTGAAGAAAATAATCAGGAAATATTAAAAGAAATTAATGAAAATTTAGAAAAAATCCAAAAACTTATTAAAACAAATCAAATAAAATGCTTCTTATCAAAAGAAAGTGATAGTTTAGATGCCTATGTTGAAATCCATGCAGGAGCAGGAGGAACAGAAAGTCAAGATTGGGCTGAGATGCTCAGAAGAATGTATTTAAAATGGGCGAATAACAAAACCTTTAAAGTTCAATTAATAAATGAACATAAAGGTGATGAGGCAGGAATAAAATCTTCCACAATTAAAATTCAAGGTGAATTTGTGTATGGTTTTTTAAAAAATGAGTCTGGAATTCATAGACTCGTAAGAATTTCTCCATTTGATTCGGGCGCAAGAAGACATACTAGCTTTGCAAGTGTATGGGTATATCCTGTGGTTGATGAGAATATTGAGATCGAGATCATAGAAAAAGATTTGAGAATTGATACTTTTAGGTCAAGTGGAGCAGGAGGTCAACATGTCAATACAACAGATAGTGCTGTTAGAATCACTCATCTACCATCAAAGATTGTAGTTCAATGTCAAAGTGAAAGGTCTCAACATAAAAATAAAGAGACTTGCATAAACATGTTAAAAGCTAGATTATATGAGTTTGAACTTCAAAAAAAAGAAAAGCAAAATATTGATATTCAAAATAGTAAGTCTGAAATTGGATGGGGCCATCAAATTAGATCTTATGTTCTTCATCCTTATCAAATGGTAAAAGATAACAGGACAAATTTAGAGACCACGAATCCAGAAAAAGTATTAGATGGAGATTTAGATATTTTTCTAGAGAATTCACTATTTAAAATTAATGAAAAATAAATTTATTAAATTTTCAATTATAATTTTTTTTATTATATGTATTTTTATATCTTATCTTTCTTTTTTTGGTATTAAAACGGATAAGTTTAATAATTTAATAACAGAAAAAATTGAAAAAAATGAGAACCTAAAAATTAAATTAAATGATGTCTTTTTTAAGTTTGATTTAGCTAATTTCGAATTTAATCTATCAACATCAAATACAAATATAAAATATTTTAATGATGAAATTAAACTTAGTAGCGCCAAAGCAACAGTATCTTTAAATAATTTTATATCGAGAAACTTTCTTATCAAAAAAATAGTTATAGAAAGCAAACAAAACGAAATAAAAAAAATAACCAATATAATTAAATCACATCACCAAAATTTACATACAGTGTTACTAAATAAAATTGTAAATAATGGGAAAGTAAAATTTATTGCTAAGATTAATTTTAATGAAGATGGAAAAATAAATGATGATTTTCTAATAAGCGGTGAGATAATCGATCTAGATATTAACTCGTTTAGTAAAAATAGTTTAATAGCTAATCTATTATTTAAAATTGAAAAAAATAAATTTATCTTTCAAAAATTTAATATTAAATATGGTGATAACAAAATAAAATCAGATCAAATAAATGTATTAAATGTTGAAAATGATACTTATAATATTAGTGGAGATTTTGTAGGTGAAAATATAAATATTGAACCAGATGTTTTAAACAAATTATATCCTAATATATTTAAATTTTTAATAAAACAAAAGTTCGTTATTAATTCTAAAGGTAATTTTTCTTTTGATATAAATAATAAATTCAAATTTTCTAATATTTCAATTAATAATAATATAAATTTGAACAAGCTAGATTATGAAGTTAATAATACCCAAATCAAAGAATTATTTAATATCGATAAAAAAATTAATCTTATCAATCATAATATTCAAATTTCTTTTAAAGGTGACCCAAATAAAAAACTAGAAAAAAATTATTTAAATATTAATGGAGAGGGAAATATATTCTTTGACAATAAAGAAGATTACATAACATATTCTTATAATAATCAAAAGCAAATAAATAACATTAAATTAAAACTCGATTTAAAAAAAAATGAAGTAATAATAAATATTTTGAACTTTATTAAGCCAAAAAATGAAAAATCAGAACTTAATATTAATTTTTCATTTAAAGATTTAAATAATATTATTTTTAAAGATATTGCGTTTATTCATAAGGAAAATAAATTTAATATTAAGGATTTAGAATTAATAAACAAAAAAATTAAGGGTTTGAGAATTTTAAATTTTAAATATGTAAATCTATCAAAAAATGTAATCGATATTAATTTAATAAAAAAGAATAAAGATTATAAAATCTATGGAAAATCCTTTGATGGATCTAAAATTTTAGATAAAATTCTCGAGGGTAATGATTCTAAAAATTTAATCTATAATTTGAATAGTAAAATATATATTGATATTGAAAAGTTCTTCATTGATCCAAAAAACTATGTAAAAATTAAGAATGGTCAAATAAAATACAATAAAAATGAAATAGAGAATTTAAGCATTTCTTCTATTTTTCCTAATAATAAAGAATTATTCATCAATATATTTCTTAGGAACGACGAAAAAGTAACAATTATTACAAGTGATTATCCACGACCAATTATAAAAAGATATAAATTTATAAAGGGTTTTGAAGAAGGCTTCTTAAATTTTAAATCTATAAAAAAAAAAAGAAATTTCCAAATCTATTTTGGTAATTGATAACTTTAAAGTTAAAGAAATGCCGGTATTAGCTAGACTACTAACTCTTGCATCATTACAAGGTATAGCCGACATAATGACTGGAGAGGGAATAAGATTTACAGATTTTGAAATGAAATTCTCTAAAGAAAAAAATGTAATGAACATTGAAGAAATATATGCAATTGGTCCAGCAATATCAGTATTAATGAACGGCTACATAGTTGACAATGAACTAGTTAGTTTAAGAGGAACATTAGTACCAGCAACTACAATTAATAGATCCATTTCTTCAATACCAATTTTAGGGGATATTCTCGTAGGCAAAAAAGTTGGAGAGGGTGTTTTTGGTGTAAGTTTTAAAATTAAAGGTCCACCCAAAGAATTAAAGACTACTGTAAATCCTATTAAAACTTTAACACCTAGATTTATAACAAGGACATTAGAAAAAATTAAGGGTAATTAAATTAATTCTACTTTTATATGTTTTTTTTTACCAATAGATAGTTTTATGAATTCATTATTATTAAAAATTTCATCTTTAATATAAAATTTATCATCTACTACAATTTTATTATTTAACTTTATCGCTTTTCCATTTATTAACCTTCTTATTTCACTTTTAGATCCTACTAATTTTGAAAGCATTATAAGATCAATAATGTTAAGACCCTTATTTAAATCTTTATTAGAAATTTTTATTGAAGGTAGGTTTTTGCCAATCAAGTTTCCTTCAAATGTTTCTTTAGCTGTTTGTTCAGCTTCAAACGAAGCATCTTTTCCGTGAAGCAAAGAGGTAGTTTCATTTGCAAGTTTTATTTTAAGTTCATTAATATTTTCATTTTTTATTTCATTAATTTCATCTAAAGACAAATCAGTAAACATTTTTAAAAATTTTATAACATCTCTATCGTCAACATTTCTCCAAAATTGCCAATAATCATAAGGATCTAATAACTTCTTATCTAGCCAAACTGCTCCATTTTCAGTTTTACCCATTTTGGCGCCAGATGCTAATGTGATTAAAGGAGTAGTTAAACCATAAGTTTGTTTATTTAAATATCTCTTAATTAATTCAGTACCATTTACAATATTCCCCCATTGATCCGATCCTCCAATTTGTAAAACACAATTTTCATTTCTATTTAATTGTAGAAAGTCAAATGCTTGTAAGATCATATAATTAAATTCCATGTAACTTAAAGATTGTTCTCGATCCAGTCTAGTTTTAACACTATCAAAAGTAAGCATTCTATTAATGGTAAAATGTTTGCCGATATCCCTTAAAAAAGAAATATAATTTAAGTTTTTTAGCCAGGAATAATTATTTAAAAACATAGGTTTTGTGCTTGGATTTTTGCTATCTAAAAATTTTTGTAAAATTTTTTCTATATTTTTTATATTTTTTTCTATCTCTGTATCACTCAATATTTTTCTAGTTTTATCTTTTCCAGATGGATCACCAATTCTTGTAGTTCCTCCACCAATTAATACTATTGGTTTATGACCATGTTTTTGCATTAACCTTAAACACATTATTTGTAACAAACTTCCAACATGAAGGCTTTCTGCAGTGCAATCAAATCCAATATAGCCTTTGATTTTATTTTTATTTAATAGAGTCGATAAATCATTCTCATTAGTACATTGATAAAAATATCCTCTATCTTTAAATTCTTTTAAAAATTTATTCATAGGTTTATAATTCTACAATATACAATATTTAATAAAAAAAAATAATAATGGGTAAAATTTATACAGCTTTAGGCTTAATGAGCGGGACTTCGATGGATGGGGTTGATGTATCAATCATTAGATCTGATGGGGAAACTAAATTTTCGAGAGTTTTCGACAAATTTTTTGAATATAATAACGATATTTACAATAAATTGATCTCAATCAGAGATAAAATTTGCTCATACGATGATTTAACTACTTTTAAAGATCAGATCGAAATGATTGATAGAGATTTAACTATTTTTCAATCTTATGCTGCAAAGAAAACTATGGACTTAGCTAAAACAAAAATCGATATAGTTGGTTTTCACGGACAAACAATTTATCATAATTTAGATAAAAAAATTAGCAAACAATTAGGTAATGGAAAATTATTATCACAATTATTAAAAACAAAAGTAGTGTATAATTTTAGACAAAATGATATTAAAAATGGTGGACAAGGAGCTCCACTTACACCAATTTTCCACAGTTTAATTTCTAATTTAATATTTGATAAATATAAAATAAAATTTCCAATTTATATATTAAATATAGGTGGAATTTCCAATATTACAAAATTAATAATAAAAGATAAATTTTTGACAGGAAAAAAAATACTTGCTTGTGATATCGGTCCGGGAAATTGTTTAATAGACGAATGGATAAAAAAAAATTCAGATAAAAAGTTCGATAAAGATGGTTTAACAGCCAGGATGGGAGTCACAGATAAACTAATTTTAAATTATGCATTAGATAATTTCAGCAATAATAATTTTTATGAGAAATCTTTAGATATAAAAGATTTTGATATTTATTTTGCTAAAGGTCTTTCTTTAAAAGATGGTGCTTCAACTATTACTGATTTTACTGCAAAACTAATAGCGGATGGAATAAATTTTTTAGATAAAGATAATTTGAATCAAAATAAAAATTTAATTGTTTGTGGAGGTGGTAGAAAAAATTTATACTTATTAGAAATGATAAAAAAATATTTAAAAAAAACGGATATAAATGTAATAGAAAAATATAATTTCGATGGTGATTACATAGAGTCACAGGCTTTTGCTTACATATCTATAAGATCTTTGAAAGGGATGCCAATTTCTTTTCCAATGACAACAAGAGTTAAAAAACCTGTATCAGGAGGAGATATAATCTCTAATTTTTAGTAAAGCTCGGTTTCTTTTTTAATATACTTGCTTAAGTATTTAATTAAATTTTTATCAGCTTTCGAAAAAAAATGGTTAGCCTCAGGAATATTTGAAAACTCAACATTTATTCCTTTTTGTGCCGCTAGCCTTTTATTTAGTTCATTAACACTTTCAAAAGGAACAAGCTCATCATTTTTACCATAAATTATTAAACCAGATGTAGGACATGGTGATAAAAATGAAAAATCGTAAACATTTGGTTGTGGAGAAATTGCAATAAACCTGTTAATTTCAGGTCTTCTCATAAGCAATTGCATTGCAATCAAAGAGCCAAATGAAAAACCTGCAATCCAACATTGTGAGTTATCAAAGTTCTCTCTTTCAATCCAATCTAAAGCCGCAGCAGCATCCGCAAGTTCTCCCTGTCCATTATCGAATTCACCATCACTTTTACCAACTCCTCGAAAATTAACTCTACAAACAGAAAAATTATTTTCTACAAATGTATTAAATGTATCAACTACAACTTTATTATTCATCGTTCCACCATACTGAGGATGTGGATGTAACACCAAAGCAATTGGAGATGTGTTTTTTTTACTTTTAAAATATTTAGCCTCAAGTCTTCCTGCAGGTCCCGGTATAAATACTTCTAAAACTTTTGTGTCCATAGATGAAACTGATAATCACTCTCAAAAAAAAATTATATTTTTCTATCAAAACAGAGTGACAAAATGCAAGTTTAAAAATTCAAAAAGTTGACTAAATCAGTCGGGAATGTATAAATTAACCGCAAATTACTTAATATTATGAAACTTACTAGCAAAGGAAGATATGCAGTCATGGCTCTTACAGATCTAGCTATATTTTACAAAAATGGGCCTGTGTCACTGCGAGATATATCTTCAAGACAAAACATTTCAATACTTTATCTTGAGCAAATTTTTTTAAAACTAAAAAAAAATAATTTAGTTCAAAGTATTAGAGGTACAAAAGGAGGATACAAACTTTCAAGAAATGCTACAGAAATAAAATTATCTGAAATTTTTTCAGCGGTAAATGAAAATGTAAAAACAGTAAGATGTATTAAACATTTAAAAAAAGGTTGCAACGGAAAGTCAATAAAATGTAACACACATAATCTTTGGGATGAGTTAGATTGTTACATAAATTCTTTTTTTGAAAAAAAACTTTTAAGTGATTTAGCAAATAAAAATGATTTAGAAAAAAGATTATAATGAGAGAAAAAGAAATAGATAAATTAAAAGAATATAAATATGGTTTTACAACTGATATTGAAAACATTAGGTCGCCAAAAGGTTTATCAAAAAATACAATCGAATTTATCTCAAAAATAAAAAACGAGCCAGATTGGATGTTGAAATGGAGAATGAAAGCTTTTGAAAGATTACAAAAAATAAAAGAGCCAAATTGGCAAAAACCTAAATATCCTAAAATTGACTATCAAGATTTATATTATTATTCTGCGCCTAAAACTGCAAAAGATAAACCAAAAAGTTTAG